>Ga0256847_1000115_pt1 | contig 54552 bp, 42 predicted proteins | sample TeddybearmetaG_FD_189099 | JGI IMG/M metagenome (GOLD analysis project Ga0256847, IMG submission 189099) | Hydrothermal vent microbial communities from East Pacific Rise, Pacific Ocean - Teddybear | ecosystem: Environmental > Aquatic > Marine > Hydrothermal vents | place: Pacific Ocean: East... | reverse complement strand
GTGAATATTAATTCTGGAACAGCATCGATTTCCCCAATCATAATGAATAAAGAGTCATATTCATTAAAGTGTTCATGTACTACCACCTGTCTCAACTCTGCTTTATCAACATAGGCACCATAAATTACTTTTTTAGACATTGAATCAGGAAGACAGTTAGTAATTGTGTTTACAATAACAGCATAAGAATCAATAGCATTGACTGCACATTCATCTGAAATACGGTGTGTTATGCGCATGCCTATACTATCACGAACGGGAACAGTATCTCTGCATCCATGGTTAATGTTAACATCACTAGGATTGGAAGAAGAAATCATATTCTCTTGGCATGAACAAAAAGCAACAATTATTGAAAAAAATATTAGTTTGAAAATAATGCTCGTTCTCACAATGTTTAATTTTTTGGTGTTTTATAATATTTCCAAGTTAGATATATAATTACTCATTTTGACCACAAGGGCCTCAAAACAGGTTGATCTACCTATACATTCAGGTTATAATACTTAATTCTACTTTGATACATTATAAAAAGTGTTGGATGGAATTGAGGCTAAAGGTAAAAGGTATAGGGGTTCACATGGTCAGATGTTGACAAATCTTCTTAAGGTCAACGTTTGACCATGCATACCTTAAACCTCAAAACCTAATAATAAATCTAATCTCTCAAAGTAGAAGTAATTCTTATTTATGAATAATCAGATCTATTTGACGTATTTGACAAACAACTTTTCTAGCTCTTTATCAAGGTCGATTGTAAATTCTGGATGAACAGGCGAACTTTGAATAATTGTACTTCGATTAGCACCTTGAATTATGTCTGAGGTAAAAAGTACTTTTGAGGTGGTAAGAATACAAATTCGACAACATCTAACTTAGCGGTTTCTTTATGATACCTTGTTGGTCTTTGTGGCTTAAAAAAATATGTTTTTAATTCTACTTTGAGAGATTAGATGTTTTCAGGTTACACATTTCTACTATTGAAGAGATTATAAAAAAAAGAACAGGTTTAAGGTTATGAGGTTTAGGGTTCAAGGCTAGATGTTGACAAAACAAATTAAATGTGATGTTAACATCTAGCCTTGCAAACCTTAAACCCTAAACCTCATACCTTTTTAGCTCATGCCTATTTTCAATATCTTCAATTTTTGAAATGTCTCAAAGTAGAATTAAATCACTTCATTAACCATATTTAAATATTCACCGCGATGGCACAATGATTTCACTAAGAAACCATAATGATCAGCTTAGAATTTTACTTAGTTTATGAGTATTATTTCCAAAGACTAGAGCTTAGAACTTAATTTGCAAACCAAGATTAAAAGTCCTATTCAACAATTCACTCTCATTCCCAATAATAATATTCTGTTCTGAATTGACTTGAGTTGAAACAGATTGAATGTACTTCACATTCTTGGTATTCATCAAATTGAAAACGGAGGCAGTCAGGCTAGCATTAAATTTCCCTACATTGAATGCATATGCAGCACTCACATCTAGTCTATGGTATGGTCTCACTCGTCTTAATCTTACATCTGGATTAAGATCTCTAATATCACCATTATTACCTACATTTCTAATATCGGTATAAGGTCTTCCACTAACATAAATGCTATTCAATCCCCAAGTAAAATTGCCTGTCGAAAGCGTATTTACCCACTTCAATTGATGTGTACGATCATTCTCGGAAGCGAAGAATTGATTTTTATATATTTCTTTGAATCGCTGCTCACTTTTACTCAAGGTATAAGAAAGGTAAGTGTCATATTTTTTATACCCAGAACTCAAGATGAGATCGATACCTCTCATTTTTCCATCACCTTTGAATAATTTGTATTCTCTGGTTTGGTTGGCATTATTTGAAGCTTCAGCGGGATTAGGTATGAAGTATTCCAGCAGGCCTTTCATATCTTTTTGATACACCTCTACATCGATTGAAAAGTAATTCATTTTGAGGGTAGAACCAAGCATGATATTCTGAGATCTCAAAACAGGAATTTCATTGAGTCCAGCACTAAGCCAAAGCTCCATTGGTTCTCCTCGATATTCATAGGACAACTGACGGACTACTTGATTTTCTATGCTATAGGAAGTCTTAAATGATAATCGATCTGATGCCTGATAACTAAGTAAAAACCTTGGTGAAAATTTTATTTCCTTGATGTTAGTGAAGTAGGTCGTTCTTAACCCTGAGTTTAAAGATAATCTGTCCAACAACTGAATTTTGTGGCCTAGGTATCCTGTAAATTCTAAAAATATTTCTTTGCCAACGAGTTTGTCTTTATTGTTTTCTGTGAATCGATAATCTAGGTCATGGTGTATTCCAGTAATACCTATTTTGAAAGATTGATTATTGTAATTATAATCTAGATGACTATCGAGACTGATATCCATAAGTTTATTTTTTTGTTCTGAGCCTAGATCAACAGTCAAAGGAAGAGTTGATGGAGGACCACCTGGCTTGAACTTTTTATCTAGTTTAAGATCGTTTACTTCTTCATTTGTGTATTGAGTGAGATATGCAGTGGTTTGTGACCTTAGGTTTGAACTTAGGTTTTTAGAAAAGAATATACTAGCAGCCGTATTTGACCATGATTGATTGTCTATTGCGACAAGTTTGATTTCATTGTCATTGAAATCTTGGATGCTGGTTTTATAATCATTATTCACCTTGTCAGCACTTCGATATATGTTGAGAGAGAAGATATCGTTATTGACATTTCGGTACTGATATTTAGCATTCAGATCATAGAAAGTAAAACTTGGATCATTTTTTCGATCATCTATTTTTTGAGAAAATGATTGTACTTTAGTGTCTTTCTGTGTTGGGGTATTTACAGTGTTGAATTGTTTGTTGTTTACTTCTTTAATGGTTGACCTTCCTGCAAGTGAAAAATGACTGTTTTTAGAAACTGGTACTACGACATCTCCTGATGCAGTAAGTAGATCAAGATTGATATTTGCTTTTGTTTTTGCAGGTTGAGAATTATCGCTGAATAATTCTACCAAGCCTGCAGTCTTACCGCCATATTGAAGAGGGTAAGTATTCTTAAAGATATTTACTGAGTCGATATAAGCGGTATTCACACCACTGAAAATTCCATAGTAATGATTTGAATTGTAGATAGGCATACCATCGAGAATCATGAGAGTCTCATCACTATTGCTACCCCTTATTTTGATTGCTGCTGAGTTGTCTTCGTGTGCAGCTATGCCTGGCAGCAATTGTATTTGTCGACCTATATCATTTCCCATCACACCAGAATTATTGCTGGTGATTTGATTTTCATTAATTTGTATGCTGTTATTGATATTTCCGATTCTTATTGGTTTCTCTTTATTGACAATCATAACCTCTTCGAAAGAAAATTGACCATCTTTCATTGAAACAATAATGAATTCATCTTCCAATTCTGAAATCTTATAAACTTCATCTTCATACCCTAGATAATGGATGATTATATTTTCATTAAAATACTTTAAAGGTATCTCAATATCAAAGCTACCATCTCCATCAGAGTAAGTGCCAATTGATGAATTACTGATAGTGATAGTTGCATAATCAAGTACCTCTTTATCGTCATGACTATTCATAATCCTTCCCTTCAAATGAAGAGATGACTTATAGTTTTCATCATTTTTTTCTTTGAATGAATCCGACTTGCGAACCAATACATTGTTTGAAACAATCTTGTATTCCATTTCTTCATCAGAAAGCAAGTAATCAAGTACATCCTGAATGGTCTCATCTTCGAAATCAGCATCCATCTTTTTGCTTTCAATAGACGAAGTAGCATAAGAAAACCTGATCCCATATTGAGATTCTAAATCACGGAATATTTGTTCGAGGCTGGCATCTTGTTTCGAATAGGTCACCAGGATTTCAGACGCTTCTTGAGCGGATATAGATAAAGCAAAACACGTAAGAAATAGAAAAAAGATGTACCTCATATTTTAAATTACGTCACTACTTGGTAATGATTATACTTTTACCATTAATATCAAATTTCAAACCCAATGGATAGAAAACTTCAGTAAGTGCAGTTTCCAATTTCGATTTATTGAAACTACCCGTATACTTCACATCCATTAGAGATTTATCCATTGAAATCTTTATGTCAAATTGTCTTTCAAGTTCAGCAACTATATCAATAATCACAGCTCCTTTGTAAACGAAGATTCCCTTTTTCCAAGTACTTCGATTTTCAGTTTCTGATACATTGTTGCTGAATTTGTGTTCGGTATTGACCACAGATACAGACTGATTTGGCGTCAAGATAGATTCATTACTTCCTGACTTTACGGATACTTTGCCCGTTTCACAATGGACATTGAATTGTCCTCCTCTATCATAGACATTAAAGCTAGTTCCCAATACTTGGACGCTTCCATTGTTTGTTTTTACTGTAAATTTTGATCCCTTTTTGACGGAAAAAAATGCTTCTCCTTCAAGTGATACGAGTCTATTTTCATTCCACGATTCAGTATCATATTTTAATTTGCTATCTGCATTTATCATCACTTCTGATCCATCAGGTAGCGTTATATTCTCTACTTTGGCAAATGGAGTTTGCACTGAAGTATCAAAGTCATTTCCAATATTCATCAAGAGTAAGATTAAAGCCACTGCAGCTACAGCTCCATAGCTCAACATCTTTATCATGGTGGTTCTTCTTGGGTTTATTTCTCTTGTTGTCGATTGTTCACCATTGATATCAGACGAAATTTTATTCCATACTTTATCTTCAACTTCAGCCGATGGATTATCTTTAACAAACTTCATAGCCAAGACCAAAGTTTTAGCATTAGCTACATCATTAGCTTTCTCAGGATGATTGACTAGCCAGCCATCCCAATCGTTATTATCTCGTGCCTCCGATCTTTTTGCCCACCGTATAAACGACGGATCTTCCGAAAGTTGTAAATGATCATATTGTATATATTTATCCATATTGATAATTTATAAAGTAAAGGTATAAAAAAGGTATAGGGTTTAGGAAGGAAGATACCAGCCTGGTTTCTAAAACCAGTCTGGTGTCTTCCTTCCTAAGAGGTATAGGGTTAAGAGGTTTAAGGTTTAAGGCTAGAAGTTGACAAATGTCTGCTGTCAACATCTGACCATGCAAAACCTTAAACCCCAAACCTATTTCCTAAACAACTCATCGATTAATTCATTTCTATTTTCCAAATCGTAAACCCCATCACATCCACTATCACCACTCTGCATTATACTCACACAATCACCTTCAGAATCCTTATCATCCTTATGTTCGCGACCTAAAAGACAATGGCCCAATTCATGGAAAACAATATATTCTCGTTCTATCTCATCGGCGCTATTCCAATAGGGTAGGTCAATTACTACCTGCTTGGAACCATTGGAATAGGTTTTACATTGTCCCAAAGTCCCACTCTCCTGTATATTTTCTATATAGCCACCAATATCAAGATCTTCAAGGGAAATATCCATTCCATGCTCGAAAGCCTCTGTGACAAAACTATCGAAATGAAACTGTAGTTCAGCTTCGATTTCATTGTCATTATCTTTATTACAACTGGTAATGGTCGTTAATAGAATACAAGTAGAAATTATGTAAAAAATTGATTTCATAGTTCTTCATTTATTATAGAAGGAGGTATGTGAGGTTTTGTACTCACTATTTTACTTTAAAAATTTCTTTTTACACAATCTTGTTCAATTTTCATATATTTCATAATTATAAAAAAAGAAATTAGATTAAAGGTGAATCTATTTATAAGCAGTTTTACATATTATAATTGACCTTTCAGATTTGGAAGACGATAGATATATTCTACATATTAGGAAAGGTGATTTTGTCAAGTCTATGCAGATTATAAAGGGTGATTTATGAAGTAGCTGATTGTAATTTTAAGATTGGTTGGCAATAGAATAGTAATTAAAGTAAATGTTGTTTTCAAATGAGTACTTCTCGATTTACACTATCAACCTTTCTTGTAGATCAATGAGATTATAATTTAATATCAGAACTGAATATAGCATTAAGGTTTTAATTGGAATTAATTAAAAAAATAGACATGAAAAATACATTTAAGATTATTGGGGTCTTTTTATTGATCAATAGTTTTTTCTCTTGTGGTACACCAGAACCTAACCTTGTTGGAGAGTATGAATATATTGATGAAACAGATGGGATATTGTACGAAGCGCAAATCAAATCTAGTTCAGAAGGGCCATCAGGTCTTAGATGGTTAGGTCCCGAAGTAGGTCAAGTCCCAATTACAGAATTTTCTGACTTAACGTTTAGAATATCCCCATTTGAAATGGGGAATTTTATAAATACCATAGAAGGAAAACTGCAAGGCAAAGAATTACATGTTACTCAAAAGGTTTTCGAATTGCTGGATTTAGACCTGGAGACACCAATTTTAAAATGCAATAGGATATATATTAGAAAGTAATTAATGTAGATCTACTTGATGTTTTCTTAGATTGAATTGGAATGAAATTGTAAACTATCAATACTCAATCTTTACCAAACTCAACTTAAAATTTCGTTCACTTGGTACCAATAGCACACTAGAAGAAACCTGAACGGCATCCTTAAATCTAAGTTTTAGATTTTGATAATCGGTGCTCAATAAACTATTGCGTTCAAAATTTCCGAGAGGATCAATGACGTACTCGCTTACTGTATTATTTCTTTTGATCTCGTCATTGTATATAAGGCGGATTCTACTAGGGGTTTTGAATAAGAAGTATGAACTAAATACGCCACCATCATCTTGAGAAAACTGTTTTTTGTAAAGTATTTTTTTCCAATGTTCGGTTTCATCTGGATGGAATGAAAACACAATAATATCCTCATTATAAATATCAACCCATCCTCTGCCGTTATTAAATCCAGAATTTAATCTTGATCCTCCATTGAATGCTGATCTTCGATAGTATTCTTTATTCATTTCAGTAAAAAGAAGAAATCCTCCATCACCCCTGAGTACAATGTTGCGTGTGACAAAATCATTCAATCGCTTCTTTTTGCTCAACTTTTTTCCATATAGTTCTCCCAAAAAAGTAAGGTCAAAGTCGTAATCTTTAATCAAAGTTTCAGCTTCTAGATTAGCTATTGGCTTTGATAGATAAAAATAGCCACTCGCATCAAATTCGCTTTCTTCAGATACCAATCCTGCTAAGACAATACGTTTGTTTTGATTATCATAGTCCATTTCAAGGTCTACACTAAGTTTATTATTAAACCTAAATCTATTTTCAAATAAACCGTCACTGTTATCCAAACCGAGCAATACCATATGATGATTTTCTCTATCATACTTCGTATTGTCAACTTCGAATAAGACATTGACTTCTCCAAGATTGGAAAGCACAATGCCTCGAAAATCTTTACGTACATCGTAGCCCACAAGCTTACTTTCTTTCCTCCAAAGCAATTTCATCTCATCATTATCGATGACATAAGTGTAAAACAAATCATTTTTTCTACTGCTAAACAACAATGTTTTAGAACGATCTTCAGACACTTCAAATTGAAATGATTCTATCTTAAAGTTTTCTATGTCTTGTAATAATGTAGCAGTGTCAATCATAGCTCCGAAAGAATTGTACTTCCGAGCTTTCATATTATAGTACTTCTTCTCTCTATAGCCGTAGATAATCGTAAATGCAGTATCTTGAGGGATTATTGCATAAATATCGGCCCTATTACTTTCTAAAGTTACCTCCCTATCATAAAGGTGTTTCATGTTTTTGTCAAAGACCTCTATTACTTTTTCATTCCCTTTGTCTCTGTATAGAAGTACGTTGTCCTGAATAAGACCGATGACATCGTATGCTACGTCATTGCGTATGGTCATTTCTTTTGAGACTGTCACCCGTTGGGCACTTACCTGACAAATGGAGCCAATAAAAGAGAATATAATAAAGTATCGAATGTAATGAAACATAGAATCTAATGTAGAAAGAATTATTTACTATCTAGATAACGATCAAAAGAATGCAAAAGATTGTCCTTTGGAATATGAATTAAATATGTTTTTCAACCCAACTCCGTGAATCTCCGCTATTCCTTCGCGAATCTCTGTGTAACCCCTTTCACCACTAATCAAAAATAGCTTCAAGAATTTCATCTAATTCATCATAAGACTTAAAACCTACTTTTTCTTCTTCTCCACCTTTCAAAATAATGCCTGAAAACCCCAAATCACTAATTTTATCAAGATCAGCGGCAGTAAAGTTGGCATCTAAAAATACCTCTTTGTTATCAGTAATCTTTTTAATATTTTCGATTTGTTGATCGGATAAATAGTTGATTGCAAATGGGAATGATAGGATCAAATGATCATTGTCTTGCCAGCCATCTTCTATGGTACAGATGCGATAAACCTTGTTGAAATCTGGCAAATTAGAATCATCAATGAATGGTCCAATTATGACACTTTGGATGTCTATTAGGGACTTATATTCACTTAGGTTTTCTGGTACTTCAAGGCCTTCCATTTTGATCATGGTAGCAGGGCCTTCTACCCAATCCGCTATCTCTTTCAGTTTTGCACTTGACAAAGAGCCAGAGGAAGCAGGGTCAATATTGTAAGCCATTCCTTCTACGCCCCAAGCAGCAAAATATCTTGCATCAGTAAGATTGGCAATATCAGTAGCAATAATTCTCATTAGGTAGATTTCAGTTTATCTCCTTTTAATATTAAAAAGATGGGGATTAAACAAATATAAAAAGAAGCATAGCCCTGACTGGGTACGTGGGCTGTGGGAGCGGCATTGCAGGGCTGCATTAGCCAGTCTTGATTTTTTTGGTTCTGTTTTTTATCAAGAAAAAATAGAACGCCCAGCTGGCGAAGCGAATGTTTAGTTTGAAATAAAAATATACTTCTACACTTAAACGATAGTTTGAAACACACCTTTCTCATTCTAATACTTCACATTTACCAATCCTACTAAATCCTTCACTTCCTTTAATGTCTCTTGTGCTTTCTTTCGGATTTCAGAAGAACTTTGCTTGATTTGATCTTTCAAAGCTCTTTTATTAATGAGCAATTCTTCTCTATTGGCTTTGAAAGTATTCGTCATTTTTACAATTGCTTCTCCTACGGTAACTTTCAAATCTCCATATCTCAGATTTCCATCTTTGTATGCATCCATTAGTTGTGTATGATTTTCAATATCGCCAGAAGCCTTCAATAAGCTGAACAAATTTTCCACTCCAGGACTCATCGTTTCTGTCACTTCTCCAGCATCTGTTACTGCGGATTTTATTTGTTTCATTATACGAGCTTCTTCACCAAAGACAGCAATGTAGTGTTTTTCGCCAGCAGATTTACTCATCTTGCGGAGAGGATCGGCAGTAGACATTATCTTAGGCGTCTCTGTATGAAGACCCTGTGGCATCACGAAATATTCCTTTCCAACCTGATGATTAAATCTTCCCGCTATATTTCTTGACAACTCTAAATGTTGGTCCTGATCTTTTCCAACAGGGACAAAATCAGCTTTGTAAATCAATATGTCAGCAGTCTGAAGTACAGGGTAATCTAGTAATCCAACAGAGATAAATTTTGAAGATTTGCTATCATCATCTTGTTTCTGAGATTTGTCTTTGAATTGGGTCATTCGGCTCAATTCTCCCATGCCACAAAAACAATTAAAGATCCATCCCAACTCTGTATGTTCAGGAACCAGGGATTGAATAAAGAGATTCTCAGGTTTTACCCCTGTAGCAACTAAATTTGTAAGAATATCCCATGTATTGGTTCTGAGTTTTTTTACATCATAAGGCATCGTCATAGCATGATAATCTACTACTCCATACATACAGTCATAATCTGCTTGGAGGTCTACCCAGTTTTTTACCGCACCAAAATAGTTGCCTAAGTGCATTTCTCCCGTAGGTTGGATGCATGATAAAACGGTCTTTCTCCTTGAATCACTCATAATGTTCTTTTTAAATGGTTTGCAAAGATAAATTTTGATCTTCTTTGATGCAGAAAGATTGAATATAATTTTTGCAAGAAACATGTGCTATAAAAAAAGCGGATCGAAATCCGCTTTTTGAAGTTGTATAACCTTATGGTTAAATCTGTTTTGTTCTTTATTTTTGAGGTAATTAAACCACTTTTTATTACACTGAAAAGCTTTCTCCACAGCCACATGTTCTTGAAGCATTCGGATTATTAAAATAGAAACCTTTGCCTTCTAGTCCGCCTGAAAACTCTAATGTAGTATTACACACATATAGGAAAGACCTTAAATCAGTAACGATTTTGACTCCATTGTCTTCGAATACCTGATCTCCTTCTTTGTCTTCACTGTCGAAATCCATACTATAGGACAATCCACTGCAACCACCACTAGTAACAGCTACTCGAATGAATTGCTTGTCATCAATCTCACCTGATTCTATCAATTCCAATATTTTGTCTTTTGCACTATTTGCAACGAATAACATAAGTCGATCTATTTTATTTACAAATGTAATACAATCTTAACAGTATTAAGTTTTAACTGATTTTCACTTTTTTAAGTTCCGAATGTTAATGGTTTTAGATCTTATGGCTAAAAGTTATTTTAAGGAACTGGGGAAATAAAGTCAATATCAAACTTAGTGGCTCCTTTGTGATGCCTTGGTGGTTCTTTGTGGTTTTAAAAGAATATGTCTATTGTCAAAAATCAAGTTTAATTATTTTACAATACGTAGGCATATTCAGAATATACCTTTTTGATTGATTTTTTAATTATTAAAAATTCTTAATTCTGAAGAGAAACCGCATTTATTCAATATTTTACGTAATAAATAGGTAAGTTCTTTTATGATTTCTTGTCTTCGCCAGACAGGCTTTACTCCACCCACCACTTACGTGTTCCTTCGCTTGATAATTTCATTGTCACTTTTATTTCTTAAAAGATTACTCAGTCTTATTGCTAAAAAGCGAAACAAAAAATCTAGGCACTTTAAAGGCTAAACTACGAATGCATCACCCGCTTCACACATAAAGTGCCAGGCAGCCCTTGTTATGTTCACTGCAAATCAAGAATGTTTAGAACAATAATTAGCTAAATTCTTTTACTTCTGCATCTCCCTACATAAAAACAACATAGAAGGCACAACGATTTCACAAAGAATAGCTCAGAATCTTATTTAGCAGATTTTATCTAAAACTGCAAATAAGTAATTCCGCGATTAAGCGATTAGGAGATTCAGCAGTTTAGCGATTCAGCAAATCCTCTTAAGAAACATCAATCCCTTCCTTAAACATCTCCCACACAGGACTCATCTCCCTCAATTTCACTACCCCTTTTTTCACTAATAATATGGTTTTTTCTATTTCTTCGGCAGTCGTAAATCTTCCCAAACTAAATCGAATAGAGCTATGTGCCATATCATCACTTAAACCCATTCCGATCAATACATGCGAAGGATCGAGTGATGCAGAAGTGCATGCAGATCCTGTAGAAACTGCAATTGTCTGATTGAAAGTAGAAATGAGTGCTTCACTCTCTATGAATCGGAAAGAAATATTCAGAACATGAGATAGCCGGTTTGCATCTATACCATTTATTGAAGACTCTTCGATTGACGACAACTCAGTCTCCAAATGATTTCTAAGGGTAAGAAGTCGATTACTTTCAGCTGCCATAGTTTGGTTTGACAATTCAGCTGCTGCGCCGAACCCTACTATGCCAGGCACATTCAAAGTGCCAGACCTCATGCTTCGTTCGTGACCGCCACCATCCATTTGTGCAGCCAACTTTACACGCGGATTTTTACTACACACATACACAGCACCTACACCTTTAGGGCCGTACATCTTGTGAGCGCTAAAAGTTATAAGATGCACTCCAACCTTTTTTGGAAAGACAGGAATTTTCCCAACTGCTTGAGTGGCATCGCTCATCAATAGGACACCTTTAAGATCGCAGATTTCGCCAATTTCTTTCATAGGTTGGATAACACCAGTTTCATTATTGGCCCACATTATAGATACGAGAATTGTTTTTTCTGTGATTGTTTTTTCAAGGTCATCTAAATCTACAAGTCCATTTTTATCCACTTTAAGATATGTGACTTCCCCTCCAGATTTTTCTATTTTATGACATGCATCTAATACTGCTTTATGTTCTGTCTCTAAGGTGATGATGTGTTTTCCTTTTCTATAATACATCTCAAAAATACCTTTCAAAATCAGATTATCTCCTTCCGTCGCTCCTGATGTGAAAACGACTTCTTTGGGTTCTACACTGATAAGTTCAGCAATTTGTTTGCGTCCCACATCCACAGCTTCTTCTGCAATCCAGCCAAAGGGATGACTTCTACTTGCGGCATTTCCTGGGATATCATAGAAATATGGCAGCATCGTCTTCAGCACCTTAGGATCTACAGGCGTAGTAGAATTATAGTCGAGATATATAAGGTCTTTTTTATTCATTATACATGCAAGATAAGGATAATGAATAGAAAACAGTCAACACCTAACCCAGCGCCCTTAGCGCAAACCGTCGCGCCCTTCGCGGTTAAAAAAGTCAACAGCCAGAACTCTAAAATCGAAGTTTAACCCCTAAGTCCAACCCATAAAACCTATAGCTTTCCTGAACATCACTCTCTATTGTCATGTTTTTGAAAGATGTATTTCGATACATGATTTTTGAATGAATATACCACTGATCTGAAATTGGATATTCCACCGTAATGGCCGTATGTATTGATGGGCTTAACCATTTTCCTCCAACTGGAATAGTAGTCAACTTATTATCTTTACTCAAGATGGTATGTGTATCAGATATGTAATAATTAAAATCCAAACCAAAGCCAATCCCTAGATATAGTTTCGAGAATTCCTTGCCAAATCTCATCCCAACAGGCATCGAAACGAACTTATGACTATTATGTCTAACCGCTCGATTATTGATTAAGTGAGGTAAGGTTTTAGTGGCGAATTCTTTTTTTTCATTACCTCCAGGTGAAATAATAACGATCTTCAAATATGTTAATTCTTGATCTTCATAATATGCTTCATCCACACTCACTCGATCATTGATCGATACATATGATGCCCCTCCATAAATTGTAAAATCCAGCATTCTAATTAAATCTGATTCAATACCTATTCTTAATTGTTCTAATAGTTCTTCAGATTCATTCCTCAATGCGCCATAATCACTATCTCCCTGAACTGTCTTATTTCCAAATCCGTATTGAGTGTAAATGGTCAATGAATTCAAGAAAGACAAATTCTTTTTTGTCTTTGAAGGCATTGGTATTAGTGGTACAAATGCTGATGGGATATCTATTTTAGGTCTGTTGTAAAAAATATTTAATGATGACGCTATAATATTGATCTCTAATAATCTACCATCATTGGTAAAATTATTTAGTAGTAAACCTAAGCTAGATTTTGATCCATCAATGATTGAGTTTTTCTTTTCAGATGGTAAAGTTGTAGCAATATTTGAATATTCATTACTATAATCGTTGGATAAGTTGTTTTGACTTTCTTTAACCTTACTACTTGGAAAAGAGGTTATAGAACGGTTTGTAATTATCCCTCCTCCATTATTTTGTTCGTTTTCTTCAAAAGCCTTATTCTTATTATTATCAGAAGAAGAATTTTCCAATTTATCAATAGAAGGCTCTAATTTTAATGCTTTGATTTCTTCTTGAGAATTTAACTTATTTGGCAGTTTATGACTAACAGTATCCGCTGATTTCATTTCAATATTATTGACCATTGATTTTTTATCACCAGTCAAATGATTATAACTTACAATAGCAAGTGCCACAAATGAAAAAGAAATACCCCATATGAGGAAAAGAATAAATCGCCTATCTTTTTTAGGCTTTTTCATTTTTCGTTCGATACCTGCCCATAGTGCATCATTATCCACATGTTCTTTGTGTTCATTAGCAACTTTATGTATATATTTTCTTAGATCCTTCATCTCAGACTATTTTCATTTTTGGTGACAATGCATTAAACAGCATAGTTGTTGCTCTCGAATATATTGATCTGGAAGAGCTTGGTTGTATGTCAAGTAATTCAGCTATTTCAACATGAGAGTATCCATTGATAGCATATAATCCTACTATTCGCTTATACTTGATAGGTAGATTATAGACCGCATTCATCAATTCTTCATATTCGTACTGCTTTAAGACTGACGGTGTTTGAGTTTGAGGTGAATTACTTTCGAGCGTGTATTTTTCATTTGAATAGTGCTTTTTTTTATATTTTGATAAAGCTGTATTCGTGACGATTTTTTTCATCCATCCTACAAATGCTTTCTCTTCTTCACCATTAAATTGATGAATATTTCGATAAATAGATATAAAAGAGTCTTGTAACACATCTTCTGCATCAGCTTTATTGCGGGTGTATATTTTGGCAATAGTCATAAGAATCTCAGAGTAACTATAGACCACATCCTTGAATGTGCTATGGTTACCTCTCTTGAGATTTTGTATCACTGTAGTTATATTCATTTATCGATGCACAGAGTGGTTTGAATCATTAATCAATATTGCATTTTACGTTTTGAGGTTCTCGAAATGTATTCTAATTCTAAAATCGTCATTCGTATTTTTCTAATAATCATTTTCAACCTTATTGTCTTTAGCTTAAGTCATTAATCAGGATTAGTCCTGGATACATCTAACATTAGATCCATGATCAAATAAACCGTATACTACATAGATAGTGGTAATATCTTGATTATTTATAGACAGCCTTTCTGCAGAAGTAGTATTAGTTTGAGTAGAAGACCAAAAAGTGGTTGCTTTTCCCAGACTTTGCAACATAGGATTAGTATGAAGTTGATTCGCAATGCCTGTCGGAAATCCATTAAACCCACTACTATTGTTACCGTTTGGACCGTTAACCCAATCGTCTATGGACGTTAATGCTTCACGAGCAGTACCTGGTACAAAGTAGTCAATAAGCTCTTGATATTCTTCTGCTGATGGTATATGCCATCCATCCGGACATGCGCTCTGTGCAGAATGAAAATTGTAATATCTTCCATAATGTTCGGGAACTTCGCTAAATACCATATCAAACCCATTTGGTATACCATCATCGGTATCATACCTCATGTTTTCAGCAGTCCACACACTTCCATCTATTTCTACTGTTAAATACTTCTGACCATCTCTATCATCTACAAGAATATCTTGGTCACATAATTCGATTTCTCCCATAACGATATTATTGTCAACACTAAAATTAAGTGTTTCACTAGAAAGGACATTGATAGGATCTACAGCTCTGACAAGTAAGTCATTATTATTGTCACAATAAGAGATATTGGCAGAAAAAGTCAAATCATCATTTATTATTACAATATTATTCACTAGCCCTTGACTTATACTTACATATGTCTGTGGTGATGCTACTCCATTACACAGTGTTACCGATCCAGATACGCTAGCCAGATTAGTTTCGATATAGAGATTGAATGGATCTAAAAATATATCTACTTCTGATGCAGGAATATTGAAACTATAGATTACATTTCCACATTTGTTGAAAACTTCCAAAATCAAATCTTCACCAGCAGGCACATATCCACAAAAAAACCCTTCACTATCTGTGACCGTCGATGCTGATGTTCCGCCATTTGAAAGCGTTACTACTACACTTGCTCCCTGAATTGGAATTTCTCTATTGATAATACTTCCCTTTAGAAACACAAGGTCGTTGGGAATATCACAATTCCAAAAGGTAAAATGTGGAAGAGAAGTTTCGTAGTTATCATTTATAAGAACTGCTGTTCCTTCTTCTACCCAAGTGCCAACTTCTTCATCGAAATACCACATTGGTATTGTAGAAGGTGCATCACTTAGTAAGGATTCAGGTACTGGTATTTTAGCATCTACTGTTTTTCCACCTTGTATTTGTAGTTCGTTACCATTATCATCCAATAGTTCTACTGCAAACATTGCCAGGCTGGTTAGGACTACTCTTTCTTGGTTGTTTGCAATTCCTGTAAGATCACCTGGCATTTGGTTTAGCGTCTGCTGGAGGGTAGGATCAAGATATTTTGCTGCTACATTTACATTGCCCGAAAAAGGTGAACCATCAACATTCATTATGCTGTTTGGCTCAAAGACAAGCTCGACATTCTCAAATTTAATTGTGCTTCCATCCGAGCTACCAAATTCTGCTACTTCTTCCAAAGCCATTAATTGTATTACTACCCTCGAGGTTTTTCCAACTGATGCATAGAATCTTCTAGATCCATCAAAATATCCATCTTTTGTCACCTTTATATAGGTCCCATCAGAATAAAGTTGTTCATTATTGAACTGGAATACCCCATTGTCATCTGTGAATATAATTTGATCTTCGAAAGTCACAGTGGCACCTTCGACTGCATTACCAGTATCATCCAAGACTTCACCCATAACTGAGCTAATCACTTTTACAACAGGTTCAATAATTGGAGAAATTACTGTAAAATCATTACTATCTTTCCTGCAAGATTGTCCTATAACAGCTATAGCAAAAAGCAAAGCAAATATTTTTATCGATTTCATTTTTTCTTTGATTGAAATAATTCCTAATGAGTTTAAAATGCATGCTACAACCACTAAAAGGGAATGAGTTATAAAAGTGCTGCAAGGTTGTTGCTCAATTTTGTACAAATTTGAATTCAACTTACGATTTCATTGATTATAGTGTGTATTGCACCTTATTTAATGTTGTGTTTATTTAAATGAAAATCTTCGTGCCTATAGTGGTGAAAAAGTCAATATCCATCCTTGCGAACTTAGCGCAAACCTTAGCGCCTTTTGTGGTAATAAAAAGACCAGCCGTGCAAATCCAGCCCTAAATATAAATGGGACTTCAACTTTTAAATTGAGTCCCACTTTTATTTTACAACTGAAAAAAATGAATTGAAGCTAAAAATAATTCTAACTTTCAACTTTCCATTATTCACTATTCCTCCTGTAACCTACAATCTCCTTCAATATTCAAAGTTCCTGCTCCTTGATTTTGCACTGAGATCAAACCTGCTCCTCCTGTTACATCTATATCTTGTAAAGTCAACATACCATTATTCTCAATGACACCTATTGTAGAATCACCATTTTCTATTTCGAATCCAATAAAAGTTACAGTTTTACCTGCATTGATAACAAAAGTAGGCATATTCCCATCTGAAACTATTCTTATATTATCACTTGCTTCTGCAATGATTACTATATTTTCATCTATAATCATAGTCCCTGCTCCTGCATCAATAGTAGAACTAGCAATAGCGGTTTCCAAAAATATAGTATCCCCATCTATAGCACAGTTGAGTGCCGAATTGAGTGTACCAAAAGTATTAGTAAAAGCACTGTCATCTACAGTAAGGTCGCAGTAAGAATCTAGGCAGATTTCCACTCCCCAAGATTCTAATTCTCCGCCATCAGCGTCAAAATCGTCAAATACAGATAACTCCCAACCCCCTTGAATCTGCTTAGTATCAAAAACAGTTAATGGATTGTCTGGTTGATATGACATTCCATTTGTTGGAGGACACGGATGATTATCATTCGCAGCCTCATCATCAAAATTAATGTTGAAGTTATTCTGGTTATTACACGGGTCTGACCAGAAAGTATTACTTGTTCCATCTGGTAAAGTCAATGTGAAGTTCAAATCTGAAATGTAGGTATGAGTTCCTATTAAATTAATAATATTAAGATCCGTAACTATTCCTTTATCTAAAATATTAAAAGAAGATGTAATTGTAGGTGTACCATCTGAAGAAATACTTATTGGCAAATCACTTGCTGATTTTATTATACAGGTTCCTGTTTCAAATGTCCATTCATCTGACCATGGTGTGACACCACAATTGTTTGTACTTCTTACCCTCCAATAGTAGGTAGTCAACAGATCCAAATCAGGAGAAATGACAATTGATGTAGATGCAGTATTCCCTGTATTTATCACATTGCCTCCATTCGGAAGGGTACTTACTTCATATTCATAATTTGTTGATCCTGGAGCACTATTCCATGAAAGAGTAGGATCAATTATTGCACCCGTCGACCCATTAGATGGAGATGACAATATCGGACCTACTGTTGCATTTTCAACAGTCAAACTATAAGTTGCCTCTTTAGTTATAGCTCCTGAGACGCCTGTAATTTTTACATTAAATATTCCAGATTGACCATCTAAATTATCAATTAGTATTGAAGTACTATTTCCAGGAGTTATTGGATTAGTTACTATTGAAGCTGATGCTCCAGCAGGTAAATCCGAAACTGTAAGGGTTATAGGACCTGTGTATCCAAGAATCGAAGTAGACTCCAATGTGAAAGGGATAGTCAAATCATCACAAACTAAACCAGACGAAGGATTTGCATTTATAGAAAAAGACGGACTACCTTCATTGATCGTAATGTCAGTATCATTGATATTAAAAAACACATTATCACTACATTTAACCATGATTCGTGCTGTAGTAGTTATTCCCAAAGGAACACTAGCAACCGCAGACCCAATATTTGGAGTAGATGATAACATGGTCGTCGGATATGTGAGACCACTATCATAAGAAATTAATATATCGACATTGCTACAACTTACAGGAGCAGCATCGGTATTCGACACATCCCAAGTAATGGTCACTGATTCGGACTCTAACCAAGTTGTTGATGTATTTTGAGAAGTCACTAAAAATGGTCCTGCACTACCCTCTACATCGAGTGTAATATCTTGCTCATCTGTACAACCCGGAGCAAATGTATTGTCACGTACAGTCACTCGAAAGTCCATATTTCTATTTACAGTAGGCAACACTTCCCATTCCACAGAAGTACCAGTAGTTACAGCAGCTATATTTGGAAAATATCTTTTAGAATCTTCTGTAGCAAAAATAGATCTAAACATCGGACCTACTGTATTTGTCCCTTGAGGAGGCATAGTACCTACTTGATTGTCCATCTGTTCCCAATTATAAGTCAAAACATCTCCATCTCCATCCGTAGCTACTACATCTAGTACAAATGGTGTCGAATGAGGAATAGATTTATTCGTCAATGCATTTGCTACTGGAGCTACATTACTCAAACTTATTACTTCATGACATGAATTGGAAGTTATTTCAGCATTCATTTCTTGTACACTAATCGCGTGGAAGTAAGCATCACTATTGTTTTGAACATTGGGAGAACAAATTCCGGCATAGCCCATGATTGTGCTTGCACTTCCTGGCTCCATCGCAGTAGAGTTATTTCTATTACAAGAGTTGTTTTGAGTATGATTGCCACCTAATTGATGCCCCATTTCATGAGCCACATAGTCGATATCAAATGGATCTCCTTCAGGAACAGAAATGCCTGTCACCCCTCTAGCTTTGAAACCATTGGCACAGATTACTCCTAAACTTGCCAACCCACTTCCTCCTGTACTGATGATATGTCCAAGGTCATAGTTTGCAGAACCAATAACTGCATCTGTATTGGTCTGATTTTGGCTGATCATTGAACCTGCACTTGACCCAGAGAATGGATCAGTAGCAGGATCATAGTAGAAGATATTATCAGCGCTATCTATTAAGATCAATCGCATTGTGAGATCTTGTTCGAATACATCATTGACTCTGTCGACTGTAGTCACAACAGCGGACATGACGAGAGCAGAATCTGCAATGCTAAACGCATCATGATAATTTGAATATTCTCCAGTAGTAGTCATAGATAATCTATAAGATCTGAAAACACAATCGCCAGATCTGCTGCCACTCTTCTTATCCTCTTTGGCATTTGATTTTTCTTCTTTGTAGAGACAGTCCCAATCTTCATGAGCCGCGAAATCACTTCTTCTGTATATGATTTTATGGTTTTTATCTTTTCTTTGAAAATGGTCGATATAGGTCTGTCCACTTTCATCTGTTATCGTTGCTCTGAACCCATGTACTGTATAATTTATTCGGACTCTACGCACAGGATTTGATGTACTCAATCCATGAAAAGTTCTAATATCGTCGTATCTACTAGCCAATCCTGGCTCCATCATTTGGTATTGTACGATGCTGAATTCATCTGTACTTCCATCAGCCATCATCACATTGATGAGTGTAGGTTGATCTGATTTAGGATCAAATTGCAATTCCTGAGGAGCCGTCCAAAGTATATCTTTGATTGCAGCATCATCTACTATTGCAGTTATGAATCTTTCTGGATTTATATTTCTTTTTCCTCGTTGAGGAATAGATGATTGATCTACTTGAGTCCAAGATTGACTAAATAATGGGATCGTAAAAATCGAGATGAAAATAAGTATGCTTATACTTCTCATAGAATATCATTTTATTGAAGTGGTTTAAGAACTCCGAAGTTTACCGAACTGAAAGGCTTTCAGTGTAGGTAGTGATCGTGTTTTTAAATCACTTCATCATTTGTTATGGTAAACAAATCACATTAAGGATGTTCTCAAGTATAAGATTTGGCAAGATATTAAAATCACGAAATACCAATTTAACTTCAATTAATACCTTTTCAAGTTGCAAATGTACAATTTCCATTTTGCTCTATTACATAAATGGTGCTGTAATAATATGTTATGTATAAAATATAGCAAAAGCACGACAACACTGCAATATGGAATACTATTCGCAAAAATTATGCCTTATAAAAGGATATAGCATTTTCAATCTCATCAATAGTTACTTCCTGATCAAAATTGCCTTCACCAAGTTTTTGTAATAGTGAAAATTTTATAAGGCCTCTTTTGTTCTTTTTGTCCTTTGACATAATTTCTAATAGAGCATTCGTATTTGGAATAAAATCAGGATGATGTCCGAATAATGTTAATATTTTAGATTTAACAAAATCTGCGTCTTCAAGCGACAAATATCTTTTTTGATGACTTAAATGTGTCTCCATTATCATTCCAATAGCAATAGCTTCACCATGCAACATTGGTGTACCACTTGATAATGCATGTGATTCTATGGCATGTCCAAGGGTATGACCAAAATTCAAAATCTTGCGTAGTCCACGCTCATAAGGATCTTCTTCCGTAACTGATTTTTTTATAATCACAGAATCATGGACAAGGCCCTCCCAATTAATATCAGTAAGAGAATCTAATTTTGTCAACCTAGTGAATGCCTTAAAATCTTTGATCAATCCGTGTTTTACTACTTCAGCAAATCCACTCAACAGTTGATTATACGGCAACGTCTTCAAAAAATCAGTATACATAAATACTGCTCCAGGATTTTTTATAATGCCTATTAGGTTTTTGTAATTTTCATAATCTATGCCAAGTTTACCGCCTACAGAAGCATCCACTTGAGATAACAAAGTAGTAGGCATTTGCACAAAATCCATTCCTCTCATAAAAGTACTTGCTGCAAATCCGCCCATATCTCCAATGACTCCTCCTCCTAGATTGATGCACAAGCTGTGGCGATCAGCTCCAAGTTCGATCATTTTGTCCCAAATATATTTGCACGTTTTTAAGTCTTTATGCTCTTCTCCGCTTTGGATTAGGATCACCTTGAATTCCGAATCAAATTTTTCTTCAAATAATGGTAAGCAATATTGTAGTGTATTATTGTCTACTAAAACAAAAATAGAAGAATATCCACCTTTTGAAACGTAGTCATTGATGACCTCCCAATTGTTGATATGAATCTCGTAGGTATTACAACTAATCTGTTTCATGTTTATCCTTTTTCAAATGTCCTTCAAATCCTCTACTTTCTGTACTCCAAGCTTCAGGTTTTCCATCAAACAATACTTTTGTTTTAGCCCATGTTTTTTGAAATAATTCAGAATGTCTATAGTTGTTCAAGGCTTCTTCATCGTCCCATATGCTGTAGGTAAAACATATATATTCTGGATGCTTTGATTGAAGCATTTCTACAAAATGACAGCCTTCAAAACCAGCAATTTTTTCTCTGCTTTCATTCCAAATAGATATGAATTTAGGAATATGCTCTTTTTTGAAAGTAAGTTTTACGATTCTTGTGATCATGTCAATCTATAAAGTTGATTTGAATAGTTTCATTTTTATTGAGGTTGAGCATGGAAGAAGCTTTCCCCATATTGATACCGATTTCCATATACCCTGCGGAATTAAACAAACACATCACATCTGTAATTGGGACATCTGCATAGACTTCGCTGATCCTAGTCACTGGGTCTGTTTGTTTGTAATACAATTGAAAATCTCTCCCTCGTCTAACCTTTTCGAATTGATCTCTCTTTAGGTTTATGATTACATTTTCATAATGATCAATATGTATTATAGTAGCCCTTATTTGTGACCTCGTCACTACAGGTTTTATGCCCATTTTTTGGTTGATAGATTCTACTTCCGAACCTATTTGATTCATTTCTTGGCCAGCTATAATATTTCCTACAGCCCAACTAAATATTTCGGCTAGGCTTTTATTTGTTATTTCTTCATGATCAAGACGTACCGCTTCTTCTGGTTTCAAGTCTTCAAATATGAGCGAGAACACACCATTATCTGGACCAACAAAATAATGCCCTTCCCGTTTGATGAGAATGAAGTGACTATTCTTATCATAATAATTATAAACTGCTACTAGATGGATACTCCCTACAAGAAAAGATCTAAATACATTGTCAAGAAAATGAGCAGCTTGAACAATATCATGTGAATCTATACTATGGCTAACATCGACTAAGTGAATATCAGTAACACGCTTAAGAATGTGCGCTTTGAGTTCAGCTACATAGTAATCTTGTAGGCCAAAATCTGTAGTAATAGAAACTATATGCATTCGAGACGTGTTCTTATTAGCTAGCTATAAGTCAAGTTATAAGACTTAAAGCAATTCTTTTTTAAAATATTAATTATGTTTAATCGTGTAAACAAACATAAACTATGATATTAGCACGATCAAAAGCATAAAGATCATATTTTAATATTATAAAAAAAAGTTATATGTCCTTTAGTGAATAATTTAAGTTGAAGGATATACTTAGGTGTATTTTTTGCTGGCGTAATTAAGATATTAAAATATGATTATTGTGTATTATAGCAAATTTAAAAAGTAGAGCCATGACTGGGTTGTGGGGGACTGAGCGATCATCAAAGATATGACTGACCGATCTCGAAGAGTGGCGACGATAGTCGACAAGGAAAGGAACGCGTAAGCGGTGGGTAGCCTTAAAGCCTAGCTAACAAGGCGAAAGAGTATAGTTGAACACACTTTAAATACATTGTTTAAACAGTTAATAAATTAAGTAAATATTGAGCGAAATTATTCTTACAATAGACGGTGTAGATCCATTAGATTTGTATGGTCAAAATAATTCCAAACTAAACCTTTTAAAAAAGGCATTTCCAGATGTCACTATCACTTCACGAGGCTATAATCTGAAACTTTCAGGAGAGCGAAAAAACACGCAAAAAGCCAAGGCAAGGATAGAGAGCATGGTCAATATGCTAAAACAGAATATTGATCTAACGGAGCAATCTGTCATGGATTTATTGGAGGGTCATAATCCTTATGAGATTACTGAAGAGGACCAAAAGAAGGTTGGAAAAGTGATCGTCCATGGAAGGAATGGTAGGCCAATAAAAGCGAAAACTAAGAATCAACGAGCGATGGTCGTTGAGAGTGAGACCAACGATATAGTGTTTGCAATAGGACCCGCTGGAACTGGAAAAACCTATACAGCTGTTGCATTGGCAGTTCGAGCATTGAAAAATAAATTGGTTAAAAAAATAATTCTTACCAGACCAGCGGTAGAGGCGGGAGAGAGTCTTGGATTTTTACCTGGAGACTTGAAAGACAAGGTAGATCCTTATTTAAGGCCATTGTATGATGCATTGGATGATATGTTTCCTTCTGAAAAGCTAGATTATTTTATGACCAATCGGGTGATCGAAGTGGCACCGTTGGCATTTATGAGGGGTAGGACATTAGACAATGCATTCATCATTTTGGATGAAGCACAAAATTGTACTACTACTCAGATCAAGATGTTTTTGACCAGATTAGGGCCTTCTGCTAAATGTATTGTTACAGGTGATCTATCTCAAATAGACTTGCCTGGTCATCAAAGATCTGGACTATTCAGAGCGTTAGATATATTATCAGATATCAAAGGCATAGCTAGGGTGAGACTCACTGCGGATGATGTGGTCAGACACAGGCTGGTCAAGGATATCATTTTAAAATATAGCGAATCTGATAAAAATAGAAGAGCCAAATACGAGAATAAACCAGAAGAAGAATGACTTCCACAATAACCTACTTAGGCAATCTACGGACAGAAGCTGAACATCTCAAATCAGGAACAAAAATCATTACAGATGCTCCGACAGATAATAATGGGAAGGGAGAAGCCTTTTCTCCTACTGATTTGGTAGCTACTGCATTAGGTAGTTGCGCACTTACTATAATGGGAATAGCAGCCAGGAATCACGGTATCGATATGGTAGGTACTGAAGTTGCTATCAATAAAATTATGGAAGCAGAGCCAAGACGGATTGGAAAAGTAGAAGTTGTCATTACACTACCTGCAAATGGATATGCTAAGAAGGATCGAAAAATACTGGAAGCGGCAGCTCATGGTTGCCCAGTTGGGAGAAGCATACAAGATGGAATTGAAGATATGACTATTATATGGTTAGATGATAAGGTATAATTTTTCATTCCTATGAGTAAGATCAAAATAACAAAAGACAACAAAAATACAATAGGTTCGATCATCTTAAGTGGTTCGAAGAGCATTTCAAATCGTGTTTTGATCATTCAGGCATTATGTGATAAACCATTTAAAATAACAAATCTATCTGACAGTGATGATACCAAGACATTACAAAAGCTACTCAAATCAGGTGCTTATGAATTGGATGCTCATCATGCGGGAACAACATTCAGATTTTTAACCTCTTATTTGGCAGTTAGGGAAGGAGAAAACATTCTCACTGGATCTGAACGAATGCAAGAGAGACCAATCAAAGCGCTTTCTGATGCACTAATTCATATGGGAACAGATATTTCTTATCAGAAAAATGAAGGGTATCCACCATTAAAAATTGGTAGCCCGTTGAAGGAATTAGAATCAACAATTGAATTACCTGCTGACATCAGTTCACAATATATTTCTTCTCTTTTATTGGTAGCACCGACACTACCTCAGGGTCTCAAGATTAATTTAGTAGGCGAAATTGTATCTCGCCCTTATTTAGATATGACATTGAGGATAATGGAATATTTTGGCATAAAACATTCATGGGAAGGTCAGTCTATTAAAATAGCTCCACAGAAATACAAAGCAAGAAACTTTTATGTGGAAGCGGACTGGTCCGGAGCATCTTACTATTATATCATAGCTGCACTGTCAGATAATGTTGATCTCACTTTGAGAGGTCTCAATAGAGAAAGTATGCAAGGCGATTCTGCTATTTCAGAAATAGCGACATCTTTTGGCATCAAGACAGAATTCAGAAAAAAAGAAATTCGGATAACTAAAAGCGGTAATAAACCAACGGAATATTTTGAATATGATTTCATCAAATGTCCTGACATCGCTCAAAGTGTTAGTACCATGGCTGCAGGTCTAGGTGTATCAGGATTATTTTCAGGATTGCAAACCCTTCGCATAAAAGAAACAGATAGAATCGCCGCATTGCAAACAGAATTAGCCAAAGTGCAAATTTATCTCTCAAAGTTGCCAGAGAAATTTTCGAAAAAATCAAGCATAGATTATTATATGCAAGAGGGTGATATAACTAGTGGAGATATGTCTCCAACCTTTGCCACTTATAAAGATCACAGAATGGCTATGTCATTTGGACCATTAGCCATCTTATTTCCAATAGAAATCGAAGATCATATGGTGGTTACAAAAAGTTATCCAAGCTACTGGTCAGATTTGGAGTTGTTAGGATTTAGAATTAATAAGTGATTTGAAAACTTCAACAAAATGTGTTGGATAAAATTAATTCCAAAATAAACAAGAGCTCTTCTGTATTGATTATTGGTCGTTTAATTTTTTGTGTAAACCATATTGCACTTTATAAAAATTAACTTGAAAGAATGTAAAAAAGCGAAAAGGTTTCAAAATATAGGAAGCTTAGCCCTGGCGGCTATTGTGGGATGAGGGAGCGGCTATGAGTGCTGCATTAGAGCCGCCTAGCGTTTTTCTTTTACTTTTTTGGCAATAGGACTGAATGATCTTTTATGCAATAAAAGTGATAATGAAATTATCAAATGAAGGAACACGTTAGTGGTGGGCGGAGTAAAATCTCCCTGATAAGGGGAAACTAAATTGAAATACAAATCACAAAAATATTACAAAATATGATTGAAAGATCAAATATCTATTATTCAATTTGAAATGTAAAATCAAGTTTGACACAATTTGTTTTACACACGTATAATTTGATGCACATATAAAATTCTTAGATTTTCCTATATTGAGATAATCTCTAAATAATACGAATATAAAACTCGATTTGACCCAAAAAGCATTCTAGTGATAAATGAAAAGAAAACCCGTCGTCTGTCTGCCATCATGTTCACTGATATTGTGGGCTACACGGCATTGATGCAAAAAGATGAGGCTATGGCAGTGAAAATAAGAAAGCGCCATCGTCGAGTATTCAAACAACATCATGATACATACAATGGTGATATCTTACAATATTTTGGTGACGGGACATTGAGTGTTTTTCAATCTGGTGTTGAGGCGGTAGAATGTGCGGTAGCAATCCAAAAGGAACTAAGAACAGGAGATGTAGTAGCTTTGAGAGTAGGACTACATATAGGTGATATCGTTTTTGATGGTATAGAGGTTTATGGTGATGGTGTAAATTTGGCGTCTCGAATTGAAAGTATGGGGATTTCTGGGGCAATTTTATTGTCAGGGAAATTGAATGATGAGGTAAGAAATCATCCACATATTACGACTTCATCGTTAGGCTATTTTGAATTGAAAAATATTGCCAATCCGGTCGAGGTATTTACGGTAACAAACAAGGGAATAAAAGTCGCAGAAAAAGAAGAATTGAAAGGAAAACAAAAGAAACAATCAAAGACAATCGCTGTTCTTCCTTTTGTAAATATGAGTGCAGAAGTAGAAAATGAATACTTTTCTGATGGTATGACAGAGGAAATTATTAATGCTTTAGCAAAAATAAAAGAACTCAAAGTCACTTCTAGAACGTCATCCTTCTTTTTTAAAAACAAAAATATTTCTATTTCCAAAATCGGAGCTGATTTGAATGTTTCAACGATTCTGGAGGGAAGTATCCGACTGTCTGGGAATAAAATGAGAATCACAGCACAATTGATTGATGTTAAGGAAGATTTTCATTTTTGGTCTGAAACTTTTGACCGATCTATTGATGATGTCTTTGCCGTTCAAGATGAAATCAGTCTTTTGATTGCCGATAGGTTACGAGAGCATTTAGGTCATTTTGAAATAGGGGATCACTTGGTAGATATGCCAGATATTCCAATTAAAACCTATCAACTTTATCTGAAAGGCAGGTATTTCTTGATGAAATTGACTAAGAACGGTACTGATAAAGCCATATCAATATTTGAAAAAGTAATAGCGGAATATCCCAACTTCCCTCAACCTTATTTAGACATAAATCAAGGATATGCTTTTTTAGGTACCATGGGCTTGATGCCTGCCAAAGAAGCTTTTATCAAAGGAAGACCTTTTTTAGATAAGGCACTTGAATTGGATAATAATTCTGCGGAATCACAGAAAAATCTTTCATGGATTTGCAGCTGGCAAAACTGGGATTTTGAAGGTGCATATCGTCATATTTTAAAAGCCATTGAACTACGACCCAGTGATGAGATATATTTGACCATGTCTAATCTTCTGGCTGTGGAAGGGAAGTTTGATGCAGCTCTTAATTATATAGATAAAGCAATTCAATTAGATCCTTTTTCAGCTATGAATATTCATTTTAAGGGCTTTATTTTTTACCTCCAAGAAAAATATGAAGAAGCTGTTTTTTACTTTGAAAAAAGCCTCTCACTAAAGCCTGATTTGCCATTTCCTAATTTATATATTGGTGAAATTTTTCTACTCAGAGGAAAACCTAAAGAAGGACTTACATTTTTTCAAAATCTTCCAGAAAAAGAAGGCGACTTAACAAAAATGGGTGGAATTGCGATGGCATACGCAGCTCTAAACGATACTGTGAAAGCTGAAGAGTATATGTCCAAATTAGAAGCGATGCTTCAGACAGATTCGATTGGCAGTGCTATGAATTTTTTGATTATCATCAAAACCATTATGGGAAAATACGATGAAGCAGTTGGAATGATAGAACAAGCGGTTGAATATAGATTGCCATTGATATTGCTTCTTTATACAGATCCAATTGTAAAACCTTTGCGATCAACACTTCGATTTCAAGAGATTATGAAGTCTATTTTTGATTCAAAAGATTTCATCGGATTTCCTAAAAAAGAATACAAACGGCCAACGCTCACTGAAGATGATACTGAAAAATATTATACACGACTAATGGAATGCATGAAAGCTGACAAGCCATTTCTTAAAGCGAACCTTACTCTCAGAGATTTGGCACAAATGATAGATATCCATCCTAACAATATGTCTGAATTGCTCAATAAAAAACTAGGTAAAAACTTTTCAGAATTCATTAACCAACATCGTGTTGAAACATTTAAAAACATTGCAACAGACCCCAAAAATGCCCATCTTTCGATTTTAGGTTTAGCCTATGAAAGTGGTTTTAATTCAAAAACTGTTTTTAATACTTTCTTCAAAAAAGAAACTGGAATGACACCTAATCAGTATTTGAAATCTCTCGATTAATATGAATTGCCTGTAAGGTAATAACATTAAAGCATGGGATATTATCCAATGCAAAATGTCAAGAATTGGATGTAGTCTGTAGGACTACGATATAACTTTTCAATTAGATTAGCTCACCATTTTAAAATATATAGTTGACTTACAGCCAATCGATTGGATTTATCTTCTAGCTAGGGGTGAATACATCTAGCTAAGGTGTAATAGCCCGATAGGCTATTTTATTTTTCAATCAACAGATTATGAACTTGTTATAAATGCCACTTTGGAGGGATAGATAATATATCACGAGCAAGATTTCTCCACCTTGGTCGAAATTAAAGTAAAGCCATACTCCTTGATTCTTCGACTTCGATGAATCTTCGCTCAGAATGACAAGGAGTGTTCGACTGAGCTGTTGCTTCGCTCAAGATGACAAGGAGCATTTTACTTGTTTTGTTATCAGGATTGTCGACCTGACCGCAGTGGAACATTGTCATCCTGAGCGTAGTCGAAGGAAGATAATGCTAGAATTGATCTTATTTCGACCGTAGCGGAGAAATCTACCATTTCATAATATCAAGAGCAAGATTTCTCCACCTTGGTCGAAATTAAAGCAACGCTGTACTCCTTGATTCTTCGACTTCGATGAATCTTCGCTCAGAATGACAAGGAGCATATTCAATTGATCTTTTCATGAAATAAACGCCTATATACACTTGAAAAGGTTCGTGTTTATAAACACGAACGACAAGGCTTCAAAGTCATCATACTTTTGAAGTATAAAAAAAGTTAAACAAAAAATTCGAAATTATGAAAATGGAAAAAATGAAAGCTGTTGTATCAACCAAATATGGAGGACCTGAAGTTTTGCAAGTTCAAGTGGTTGATAAGCCTAGACCAAAGAAAAATGAAGTTTTGGTCAAAATTCATGCTGCTACTATCACAAGAGCAGAGACAATGATGAGAACTGGATATCCTCTGCTTGGAAGACTATATATGGGATTGTCAAAGCCTAAAAATAAAATATCAGGTACCGGTTTCTCTGGGCAGATAGTTTCGTTAGGAAAAGATATAAAGCATTTTCAAGAAGGAGACAAAGTGTTTGGTGAATCGCTTATCACATTTGGTACTAATGCTGAATATGTATGTATTGAAGAAGAGGGCATAATTACTAAAATGCCAGAAAACATAACATACGAAGAAGCTGCTGTCGTAGGTGATGGATTAATCACTTCTTTAAATTTTTTGAAAAAATTAGCTCATATTAAGGCTGGACAAAGTATTCTAATAATTGGTGCTTCGGGAAGCCTGGGTACTGCTGCTGTGCAACTTGCAAAATACTATGGAGCTAAGATTACAGGAATTTGTAGCTCTAAAAATGTAGAATTGGTCAAATCTTTAGGAGCTCATTCTGTAATTGATTATACTAAAACTGATTTTACAAAAGCGGGAAACCAATATGATATTATTTATGATACAGTGGGTAAAAGCTCTTTTTCGAAGTGTAAAAAATCGCTGACTCAAAAGGGTGTTTACATGTCTCCAGTTTTAGATTTTAAACTGCTTTTGCAAATGATTTGGACTTCTATGTTTGGGAGCAAAAAGGCTTTGTTTTCGGCAACAGGTATGTTACCAATTTCAGAGGTAAAAGCTTTTTTGAAAGATATAAAAGATCTCTTTGAAGCAGAAAAAATTAAGTCAATTATTGAAAAACGCTATACCATGAATCAGATTTCTGATGCACATAGATATATTGATACTGGCAGAAAAAAAGGGAATGTGGTTATGGTTTCTACTTACTGGTGATTTAGAAGTTTAAGTTGTCAGTAAAAGAGACAAAAATAGATTCCACTACTTTGAATGGTGGAGTCCTTTTTGTATTGTTGTATTTAATTAGTTTAAAGATTTAGCACTTGTGTAGTTTTGTTTATAGCTCTATAAGCGCAAGTGTTTACGTCATCTCTCTTTTTATTCCTTGTTTGATACTTTAAACTTATTGGTAACAAAAATTGATAATGGAATTAATGTGAATCCTATTATAAAAATTATGATCCCAGAAATCATGGTTTTAGTTGGTAAATCATTTACTAATCCCAACAAAACATAAATACCAAATGGGATGCATAAAAATAATCCAGAAACAAATCCTGGATTGTATTTTCTGTTAATTACAAACATTAGCGTGTGTAAAAATCCATTAAGAATAGTTACACCTAATAATCCAATTGCAAGCCAGAGCATTTTTTCACCATAGATTGCAGATGTCAAATATGCTGTCCAACCTAATACTACATTCACTAAAATTATACCTTCGTCATTTAAAGGGAATCTGATAATCCTATTTTTGTTATAAATGTTTTCTTGAAAAAATTCTTTAAAGCCTCCTGGATAAACATATTCCTCAAATTGATGAATAAGTAAGATTGCGAAATGTAACCATAGTAAAGATTCTATATCTGGTATTCTCAAATCAGAAACTAGAATGTAGAGAATAATTACTACTGCAATAAATCCTCCTATCGTTGCCCAATATTTAGTAAACCATTTCATTTTCTAATTACCCTTAAAACAGTTATTGAAACACTCAACTTTGAAGAGTGTGTGAACTTTAAAAGTTCATTTTTTATAAATTTTAAAATACAATTTAATATTGAATAATTACTTTAGACGCTTTAATCAGGCGTTTTCCATTTTTACTTAATTACATAACAAATGGTCATGGGAGTTTAGGATAAGCAAATGCCTAGCCTATAACTCTTATTCTTTTTTTATAAAAAATCCAATTCAACCAAAAGGACTAGAAACGATTAAGCAATCTACAGTACTATTGTGATTCACAAGCATCCTTTTAATATGTGTCGGTTATTACTTTGTCTCTTCTTTGGAACTGTGTTAGAAGAGTGAATTGAATAATCCGTAGTGAAAACAGAGCTTACAAATCCTAAGGGCTTGAGAATCCCGATTTTTTGAATGTTTGCCTGTCTTTTGAATCTGATAAGTACCCCATAAATAATAAAGGCCCATTAACAAGTTAATGGGCCTTCGAAATCTAAAAATTTATATGCAAGCTTATGTCATTTCGACATTCACTGCATTAAGTCCTTTTTTTCCTTCTTCAGTATCATAAGAGACCTTGTCTCCTTCGGTTATTGTATTTCCATTAAGTCCATTTACATGAACAAAAACATCCTTTCCACCATCATCTGGTGTTATGAATCCAAAACCTTTACCGTCATTAAAAAATTTTACTGTACCGTTACTCATTACTAAATTAATATTATTGTATAAAGCGGCAGGATATAAAAATAATATCCTCACCACAATTAATTAGACTTATTATAGGCGCATATAGTTACAAGATTCTACTTTTTATACTAATATTATTATAAATAATTACAAAAACAGTATTTTTTGGTACTGATTAGGGCTTAGGAATTTCTGCAATAGTTTGTAAATGGATTCCTAAACTTGGAAAGATTGGTAAGCCCGAGTTTTTGAATGTTTGCTTGTTTTTTGAATTTGTTGCTGATACAGAGCTTACCAATCCTAAGGGCTTGGGAATCTCGGTTATAGTGCGTAATGGGATTCCCAAGCTTGTAAAGATTGGTGATCCCGAGTTGCTGAATGTTTGCTTGTTTTTAGAATCTGGTGCTGAAACATTCTAAATAGAAAAAGGAAATTAACACTCATAATGATGTGGCAAATAAATAAGTTTCTTGAAATACCGGCTGAAGTACTTATCCGAGAATACGAACTGGTAAAATGAAAAGCCATATTCATACTGTACATGACATAGGCCCTCCTTCGTCGGTCCTCTACATATACTCTTGTTAGTACCAACCAATAAGTCAGGAGGATTCAAAATTTAAGCTCAGAATCAACTGAAAAATTAAGGACGGCAGGATACACTTCTCAAAGTAAAAAACATATTTTCATTGCAATGCCTTTTGCAGAAGAGTTTGATGATGTTTTTCATTACGGTATTCAAGGAGCAGAAAATAAAGCCGGTTATTTATGCGAACGAGCAGACTTAGAATCTTTTACTGGAGATGTTATGAATTGGGTAAAGAAAAGAATTGAAACTTCTGACTATGTAATTGCAGACATGACAAAAGCCAATGCAAATGTTTATTTAGAAGTAGGATATGCATGGGATGGGATGTAAAATTCCAACATTGCTTTTATCGCAAGATTCGAAAGATTTAAAATTTGACGTTAGAGGTCAAAGGTGTATAGTTTACAAAAAGATAAAAGATTTGGAAGAAAAGCTTTCAAATGAATTACTGAATTTATAATAGAAACAATACGATGCATAATCCTGAAGAATATAAAAGTCTGAATAGTACTCTGTGCTTAAGATTGTTACAAGAGTCGAATAGTTTGGTAAGTTCTTCCTTACTAAGGATCTTAGGCAGGCTAGGCTGTTCTTTAGGATAAGGAATACGGTCGGCAAATTCTTGATCTTCGAGGATGTGATTCTAGTAGTATCTGAGACCTGCGACATACATTTTATTAGTACGCCAATTGATCTGCTCTTTTTACGATTGATCATGGGCATAGTGATGGATAAGATGTTAGTATTTTTGTACATTTGGATTAGCCAGTACAGAGGCTTTTTTTAGACTTGTCATTAGACTTGTTTTATAAAGCTAAATAGTCTTTATATGGCAAGTCTTTAACCAATTTTTGGTCGGTAGAGGCTACACTGATAGGAGTTTAGTTCAACATTAGATAAGAAGTAATATCTCCTTCGTCGCTATTACTCTTATCATTAACCATTATAGAGAATCAAAAATAGTGTGAGCGACTAAACATTAGTTGCAAATCTACAAAAAACCTTTTATCTTTGAATTATGAGCAAATATGATAAACTGGTAACAAAGTTGTTAAACAGAGAAAGTATCATAACGTATCAAAAAATAAAGTATTTGCTGGTGAAAATGGGCTATAAAGAAAGCACAAAGGGGAAAACATCGGGTTCAAGAGTGGCTTACTATAATGAAAAAACGAAACATATAATTAGACTTCATAAACCGCATCCTGGAAACGAGCTCAAAGACTATGTCAAGAAAGCCATTGCGGCAGAACTAACAAATAGAAAACTGATATGACAGATAAATTGGTATATAAGGACTTTATTGGGACAGTACATTTTTCAACAAAGGATTCTGTGTTTTATGGCAAAATCGAAGGTATAAATGACTTAGTAACATTTGAGGGTGAAACAGTTTCTGATCTCACGGGAGCTTTTGAAGAATCCGTAGATGATTACATAGAACTTTGTAAGGAAGTAGGGAAAGATCCGCTAAAGTCATTCAAAGGATCGTTTAATGTACGAATTGCACCTGATTTACATTCTAGGGCATTCAAGACGGCATCCCTAAGGGGGAAATCCCTAAATCAGTTTGTCCAAGAAGCTATAGAAAAAGAAGTAGAACCTCTATAGCACTGAGTCCTATAATAGAAGCTTTGCTATCGCTGCAGCTTCTTTATACTCTTGAGCCGTTATAATCAATTTAAAAAACAAAAATGCATATACCAAGTTATTATAAAAACGAAAATTTGGAGGAGGTAAAAAACTTTCTAATTGAAAACAGTTTTGGAATTTTGATAAATAAGACTAATGGAAAATTAACTGGAACTCATATTCCAATGGAACTTGATAAAGATGAAAATGGAGATGATATACTAGTCGGTCATATTTCAAAATCAAATCCTCAATGGGGAAATTTTAATGAAAATGGAGAAATACTAGCAATCTTTAACGGACCACACGCCTACATCTCTTCTTCTTGGTACGGAAAAGAAAATGTTCCTACTTGGAATTATATTGCTGTACATATTTATGGTAAAATAAAAATCATTGAAGGAGATGAATTATTGGATTCTTTAAAAAAGTTAGTTAACAAGTATGAAATGAATTCTGAAAATCCAATTTCTGTAGAAAAAATGTCAAGTAGAACACTTAAACAAATAAACGGAATTGTTGGATTTAGTATAAGAATAAATGAAATACAAGCAGCGTATAAACTTTCACAGAACAGAAACGAATCCGATTATCACAATATAGTTGATAAACTAGAAAATATTGAAAACCCCACAACAAATGAAGTTGCCAAAGAAATGAAAAAAAGCATAAAATAAGGGAGAGCAGTTGGGCTATCGCCGCAGCTGCTGTATATCGTAGCACTGTTACTTACAATTATTAGGCATATTCAGATATAAATATACCTATTACTTTTAGTACGTTATGTGGTGTCACATCTGAATCAATTACCACATTTAATAATCTTTTTACGTAAAAACGAGGTAATAGTTTTCCAACCATATTTGGTCATTCGCCATGACTGGCTTTCATTTTCTGCTTGATCAGAAAACGAAACAAAAGAATCAAGCCGCTAAAAAGGCTAGACTACGATTGCAGCTTCCGCCACCCTCAGTTTAGCGGCAAGCCTCCCTCTTTTTTGTTCAGTAGTATTTGAAGAATTTTAATTTCTAATCTAATGATTTCTATTGGAAGGGCTTACTCCTGAATATCCCTAATTAGTAGTAAAATTGGGTACTTTTCGACTGTGTTCAATTATTAATTCTTTTTCAAATTTTCTATATGGGGATATTCTCAGATAATATATCATATTGATTTTCAATTTAAAACGACTATTGAGAAGCATAGCCATCCGCTTGTCGCTGAAGCTTTCGCCGACGGATGAAGCCCTTTGGCGAAGATTTTAGAGGAGGCCACAAGCTACGCGCTGAAAAAATTGTAAGACTGATCGTTGCATAGCAATTTTGACATCGTTAAAATGAGGAAGGAACCGAAAGCAACCTTTCGGGCGGGCTGTAAAAGAATTATTGACATACAAAGGAATTTACAATATGTTATTAATTCTACTTTGAAAAATTTAAAGAAGTTAAGCAAAAAAGAGAAAAAGATGAGCAAATAGAAATGGATTTGAAAGATTGTTTATTCGTTTATCTGTTTATAAACGTATAAACGAACTGATCGAAGATCGTGAATAAACAAATCTAGATGCTCATTATATACATTCAGCCATAAAATATCTAATCTCTCAAAGTAGAATTAAATCACGTCTAAATACAATAGACGCAAACTAAAGTTTAGGAATTCCTGTATCCATGGTATAAGCCAACACCCTCAGACGTATTATAATCTTTTGCAAAATCAAAATTCCTATTGGCGAAGGATAGAAATTTTCCAAGCTCTTTTAAATTTTTAGAGATCTTTTTTGAATAATAGGGATCTTCTGTCACATTGCTCAAAAGTATATTGTGTGCTATCATCACAGCGTTTGTTTGTAGCTTAGGAGCAATTGCCTGGGCTAATGCAAAATAGATAGCTTTGCCGCGAAGATCCTCATTGGGATGATCTGCGGGCAATTCGGCATCCAATAAGACAAAATCATAAGTTTGGGAGCTATTTTTAGAAAATTGAATTGCATCGTCTACAATCATTTCTGCCTCTTGTGAAAAGCCTAATTTGAGGTGGTTTGCCAGAGCCAAATCACTAACTTTTTTGTCAATATCAATATAATATGCTTTCCCTTGTACTCGTTGAATGGCAGGCATTGCCCAAATGCCCCAATATCCATAATATGAGCCAAGAAGAATGGTGGATTTTGGCTCTAGTATCTGACTCAGCGCATAAATCAGTCGCTCTTCTTCCGGAAATATATAAGTGGATTGACTTTCATGAATATACTCAGAATATACTTTTTCACGAAAAGACTCAAACTCTAACTTTGGATAATTAATCGTTTCAATAATACCTTGTGCTTTCAAATCTAAAAGTATACTATCAATTTTGGCATCTTCATTAATACTGAAGCGAGAGGATAAATGCATCTGATCTTCATTTAGTCCTGCTGATTCTAACTGTTCAACATTATTATCTAGGAACAGTAGATATTCTCTCATGCCCAATTTACCATTTCTGAAATACTCATATTCCGGATAGTTGGCTAAAACGCTCTTAATATTCTGATAAACCGTTCCTTCCATTATATTACTGATTTTGATGTGGTATGCAAATTAAAACCTGCTTGAATAAAATTAGAGTATATTTCTGGTATGTCAAATAAGTCAGTTTTATGAAATGATTTGAGAGTGTTCGCGGCGGCAGATTGTTGATTTTTATGCAGATCTTCTTCCGTATAAGATTCTGTCAATATTTGTTTTATCTCTCGGTGGTCGTAACCAAGATCAGATAGATACTCTCTAAATACAATGAAGTTTGGAGTCAAATAAGAAGAAATAAGCTGGGGTATCGCAATCCCTGCCATCAGTTTTTCCTTCGAATCAAATTGAGGCCAAATCTCCTTAAACAAATGCTCGAAAAAAATATGATGTCGACCTTCATCAATGGCGTGATCCTTAATAATCTCTCGTACGGGCATTATAACTGAAGGATCTCGAGGAAGATGCTTGAGCGTTGTGGTAATCATAGTTTCTGAGACCACTGTAGCCAAAAGATCAATCTTAATTTTTTGTTTTGGGCCAAATTTGCGATACAACTTGTCTATGGTTTCGAAAAAGGGATGTTTGTTGGAATAGCGTTCGTATTTTTCCTGATCGACACCTATCACTGAACGAATCTGGTTCATAAAATCTGCCGAGAATAAAGCATGATAAGCCTCATCACAATATATTTTATGAGCATCTAAACGAATCAAAATATCCGTCTGGTATGGCAGCAGATTTCTTGCAATTCTGCTGCAAGTTAAATTTACAACCATGAGTTCCAGATGGGCAGTAAAAAGCAGCAGATTATATAAATACATTAAAAGTATTTTGTCAAAATTGCCTTTTTTATTAATTAGATAGTGATTTGAAATTGGAGCTTCTGACGGAGAAAAAAAATTACGAGCTCCATTGGACATTACTGAATCGTGATAAAGTCTTCTTGGGCTTGATCTGACAGTAGCTTTCTCATACCAGTTTATAAAACAACTGGTATAGTTATTAATTTGATCTTTCATTAATATTTATTATTTTCCAAATTTGGATTACAATTCTTATTGTAATCCAATAAGTTACTATTAATATAACAAATGGAAAAAATATTTATATATTTTTTGCTTTTATCAGTTTTTGACAGTCGTATGTCACGAAAAAAATAGGTTTTGCATAATTTGAAAGCATGCTTTTAACATTGATTATATTTTTTACTTGACTATGGAAATAAATTCATTGAAATCCGATTTTTTACTTGATTCCGAGATTACTTATCTGAATCATGGAGCTTACGGGGCGGTTCCACGGGAGGTTTATCAGGTTTATCAGAATTGGCAAGCAGAGCAGGAACGTGAGCCTGTGGATTTTCTCAGTAGACGATCTACTGAACGATTAGCGCATGCCCGCAATGAACTTGCAAAATATTTGGGAACCCAAAGGGACAATCTTGTATTTGCAACCAATGGTACCACGGCTTTAAATATGTTGGCCAGGAGTCTTGTCGAGAATTTAGGGACAGGAGACCAGCTTCTGACTACTAACCATGAACATGGAGGGATAAATCGGATGTGGCAGTACTTCGCAGAAAAATATAAGTTTGATTATAGCCAGGTTTCCATTCCGGTTCCGGTTGATACTCATGAGAATTTTCTAGATCGTTTTCTTGATCATGTAAATCCAAAAACGAAATTAATTTTTATCAGTCATATTTCTTCCCCGTCAGCATTGATCTTTCCGGTCAAGGAGATTTGCAAATTTGCTCGTGAGCGTGGGATTATTTGTGTAGTTGATGGTTCCCATGCACCTGGTCAAATACCTTTAAATCTCTCAAAAATAGATCCGGATTTCTATGTAGGAATTACCCATAAATGGCTTTGTGCGCCTAGAGGAAGTGCATTCATGTATGCCAGACCAGAGCTTCAGCATCTTATAGATCCATTGATCGTAAGTTGGGGATGGAAACCCAAAAACCCAGGTCCGTCAAAGTATGTTGAATATCACGAATGGCAAGGTTCCCGAGATATCTCGGCTTTTCTTTCTGTGCCAGCAGCCATTGATTATCAAAAAAAGAATCACTGGCAACTTCAACGCCACCGATGTGGTAAGCTATTGACTTATGCGCTTAAGCAGTTGAGTGAGCAATTGGGCACTGAAACATTTCATAAGCTCGATCAGGATTATTGGAGAGCGCAAGTTTCATGTCTATTTCTTCCGCAAAGCATTTGTCCAGAAAAATTGAGAGAGACTTTGCGAAATGATTATAAAATTGATATTTCTAGCGATACTTTTCTGGATCGACCTAGACTCCGCATATCAGTTCAAGCGTACAACGACATAGAAGATATCAACCACCTTGCAGCAAGCCTGAAAGAAATATTTACGCTTCAACGGCAAACAAATAAAGTCACTTTGTGAAGAATTCTCCATTTCTTTTTTCTTCTTCTTTTGAAGACCATATAACAGACAGCATTATCTGTCTCAATGGGTCATTAATTTTTGATTCGGCAGAAGCCGATCTTTCATTCTGGTTTCGATGTCAAGATCGATATTTACTTTTCGCTTCTTTGCTTGGTGACCGCAGCCTTTTTTTTGTCAAAAATGATCAACATCGGGAGCAATATATTAAATCCATTTCTCAGCTTAGAAAAGACTTTAAAAGCATTCAAGCGACTCAGGATATCTGGCAAGATGGCAGGATTCCCGAACCGCTGTATGCGCAGTTAGATATAGAGTTGTTCGGATCACAACATCATTTGGTAAAATTATTTCCTGATGATATCGGAAATAAGCAACTTCTCGAAATAATTAAGATTCGGACCAATCAAGTATCTCCTACTTATTTTAAGTTATTGCGGGATTTAAAATCACTACTCTTAGATAGAGGAGTAGACTTGCGAATAGATCGGGGTCATGTTGAAGATATGGAACAAAAGATTATGCTTTTCAATGACAAAGCGTTTTATGTTGATCTAATAAGTCGTTACCGAGGTGACTTGCCAAAGCATGTGGACACAGCATTGCTTAATCCAGAGAAATGGGGGGAGATCACAACTTGGGATGAACTTGTTTTATTGATTTATCCGATTGCCGAAAATAAGCCAATGCCAAGCAGTATTTATGTTAAATCTTCACTTGATTCGGGTGGAAATGGAGCTGTTAAATTTACGAAAGAAGAATTCGATAAAACTAGAATTGCATTTGATGAAATCATTCGTACTCATATTCTGGCGAATGAACCGGACACCGACAATATCACATTGAATTTGCAAAAAGTACTTGCGGATTCCGCAACGTTTAATAGGTGCTGGACTGAAATCGATGCCTCAAACTTTGTTAAAGACTTTATTGACCGCCGACGGAAACTCGACATCAGCCTGCTCATTCAAACTGAAATTAAAAAGTCAGCCAATCGAGATTTACCTTTTGGAATTGGAATCAATTGTTACATTAAAAACCGGGATGAGATAAATATTGTGGCCATTGCAGGTCAACTATATAGCGATAGAGATTGCAAAATTCATATTGGCGCTCATTTGTCAAATGATTTGCGAAATAAAGTACTCACGGATTCTTTTGAAAAGCAAATAATTGAACTTTGTAGATGTTTTGCTGAAGAAGGCTATATTGGACCGATTGGGTTTGATGCTTGCCTGGAAAATGAGTCTTACACCTTAATATATGATTGCAATCCCCGATGTACTGCTATTTTGCCTGCATTGGTGATTAAATCAAGTCTTGAATTGGAAGGGTATGAAATTTCTCAAATAATCAATATAGACTATCGAGGGAGATTTGTATTTCCAAATTTTATTGAGCAATTAAATCTGCTTAAAAAGAAAAACCTTTTATTCCATTCTGATCATCCGAGCGGCATTCTTCTTCTTCCAAATCTGGCAAGGAAGAACGGCTATGATGCATTCTTTATTAATAATCATATTGAAGAGGTAAATGAGATACTTGATTCTATGATTTTAGGAGATGGTGGAGATGTGGATAAAGGAGAATTGACGCAGTTGTTTTATTGAAGTGATTTAATTCTACTTTGAGATATTTCAAAAATTGAAGATATTGAAAATAGGCTTGAGGTTTAGGGTTTAAGGTTAGCAAGGCTAGATGTTGACATTTAATTTGTCTTGTCAACATCTAGCCTTGAACCCTAAACCTCGTAACCTTAAAAACGGAGATTCACGGAGTTGAGTATTACCTTCGTGCTCCTTGCGCAAACCTTCGCGCCCCTTGCGGTTAAAAACTATTTTGTCTCGAAGATTTCTTTGAATGCATTCCTTGGGATGGACTTAAAGGAAAATATATCGATAAGATGAAAACTATTTATTAATTATGAAGATATTTTCATATGGCTCTAATATGTTGAGTTCAAGAATAAAAAACAGAATTGATTCCTTTCAATACTATTCAATTGGATACATTAAGGAGTATTCTCTGGAATTCCATAAGTTAAGTATAGATACCTCTGGAAAAGCTAATGGGTTTTTCACAGGTGATAAAAAGGATTTGATTTGGGGAGTAATTGGAGAAATTAAAGATGAGGATAAGGTAATATTAGATAAAATTGAAGGACTGGGAAAAGGATATAATCAAGAAACTGTTAGGATTAATCTGGAAGATAATACTACATTAGATGCTAATATTTATCTCGCAGATACTAAATATATCAAAGATGATTTGTTACCCTTTAATTGGTATAAGGAATTTGTTTTAAGAGGTGCAATGGAAAATAATTTGCCAAATGAATATATAGAAAACATTAAGTTGATGAAAAGTCAAAAAGATAAAAATAGTGAAAGAAGCAAAAAGAACTTTGATATAGTATAAAAGCCAGCATCTAACAAACGATGATGAGATCAGCTTGGCTATTGCCACAGCCGCTCCATATCGCAGAAGCGTTCATTGCTGAAAACCCACTAACAGAAGATTATCAAGGACATAAAAACATGCAGATAGACAAATATATATATTCCTTTAGTTATGACAATACTGAAAGTGAGCTATGCAAGCTCGAATCGAGATATATTTTTAATAAGGAAGAAAAGAATAGACTGCTTTTTTCCGATATAAAAGCAGAACCTTCAAGTAGTGCTTTCATTAAAAATAGACTTGATATTATTTCATTTTCTGAAGATTATTCTACGCTAATAAATGAAATCAAAAAAGAAAGTATTTGCATTGAAGGTTTCAAAGTTGAATATTTAGTTTTTGATGGTGATACAACGGAGTATTCAGAGAGGCTTGAAAAGTTAAGAGATATAGGCTACAGTATTGAAGGCAATCCTGATTATTATAGTCCAACAATAACTTATGCTTTATGCTATTACGAGGGTATTTGGTGTTTTGGTATTTTGATTAAAAATAATTTTGCTTGGTATAAACACAAGCAAAAACCATGCTCATACAGTAGCTCAATAAGTATAAATATAGCCAAAGCTCTTGTCAATATTGCAGCAAAGGCAAACAAAGAGAAAAAGCTACTAGATGCATGTTGTGGTGTTGGCACAATAATGTTAGAAGCCTGTTTTGCAGGAATTAATATTGAGGGTTGCGACATTAACTGGAAGATATGTAAGAATGGACGAGAAAACCTTTCTCATTTCAACTATATTGCAAATATATATTGCTCCGATATAAAAGACATAAGTAAAAAGTATGATGCTGCAATTATTGACCTGCCATACAATTTGGTAAGCTGTGCAACTGAAAATGATATCTTACACATTATAGAGTCGACAGCAGAAATCACAGATCGACTTGTTATTGTATCTATCTCAGATATTACAAACTTAATCAGCAATACAGGATTCAGAATATCAGATTATTGCAGCGTTAGTAAAAAAGGAAAGACAAAATTCGCTAGAAAAATATGGGTTTGTGAAAAGAATGGATAGGTAGTGATAAGTTATCACCAGCAAGATTTATTTTAGAATAACAAAAAATCAGATAAAACTCCACCAAAAGAAATAAAGCGCACGGAGGGTATTAGTAATCAGTAATTCAAAAGTAAAAAAGATAGAAAATGACTACTATTGAAGAATTCAAAAACAAGCATATAGGTAAAATTGGGACTCCGAAAAGAGACAATTATGAATACGAATTGAAAGTAGAACTACTCTCAGAGCAGATTAAGTCACTGAGAAAAGAGCGTAAACTTACTCAAGAACAGTTGGGTAAACTTGTAGGTGTTCAAAGAGCTCAAATCTCGAAATTAGAAAATAACTCAAAGAACGTAACAGTTGGTACAATTCTGAAAGTCTTTAATGCACTCAAGGCAACAGTAAATTTTAGTGTTGAGAAACAAGAGCCAATAACGGCGTAAAAAGGAAAGGGAGATCTGTAACGACAAATGATCAAACAAGCTCGTCAGGAAAGGAAATTAACGCAGGAGCCACTTGGTGATATTGTTGGGGTAATGAAATCTCAAATCTCTAAGCTAGAGAACAATACTAATAGTGCAACGATTGATACAATTGTCAGCGTTTTTAAAGCTCTAAAAGCAGAAATTAACTTTAAAGTAAGACTAGAAAATAAATACATCCAATTGGTATAGTAATAAAACGAGAGTGCAACACTGAGTATGATTCAAGGAAGTTCAGTGATTTAGTGATTGTGCGATTCCGCATAAACTCGGTTGTGGAAGGCAAAAAGTATATTAAAAAGCGACAATATGAAATGTGCGTATTTCTACGTAGATCTACTTAAATATGTAGGTTTTGGTGTTAAAGGTTGGGGTTGTGTGGTATTATTAGGGGTGATTTTTCTATTTTTGGAGGGTTGGAGATAGATAGGTTTTTCGGGGTTTCTTAATAGACCTATCCATTTTTATTCGAGTAGTATACGGATATATCTGATTCGGGAATGAAGGATATTTGTATAAGTAATAGATAATCAATTGATTGGGAGAGTTAGGTGTATAGTTGGAATAAACGCAATTGGGTTTATTGTGTTTAGCCAGATGTTGGGTGCAATAAAAAGAATAAATGATTGATAAAACAGTTTTAGAAAAGGTTAGAGAACTAATTGTAAGTGGAAATACTTCAAAGGCTATTGATATTTTAATAAACAAATCGAATGATAAGGCTGACTATATTGACTCTTTAATTGTTCTCAAATCCAGATTGCTTTCCTTACAAAAAGAATACAATTTAGAAGCAATAGACAATGATGATTATCAATTAAAACTAAACCAAACTAATGCAAGCATTTTAGAAATAATAAGAGAGATAGACAATAATTTATATGGAAACGAAGAGTTGGATACTATCGAACAAGGAGATTTTTTAGAAACAATAAGTGAATTCATTTCCAGAGGAGAATTAGATAAAGCTTTCACTTATCTACGAAATTTTATTAATTTGAATAATGAATTGAAATCAAGATTTGGAGATGAAATTCTAATTTTATCTTCAAGATATAATGCTGTAAGGGATAGAGAGCGTAAAGGATTAGTTGATAATGAAACTTCAAGAATTGAACACTTTAAATTGACAGATAGTCTAATTCGTTTAGTTAACGAAATTAGCAAAGAGCCAATTAGGCAAATTGCGCAAAAAGAGAAAGAACAAAAATTAGAAACATCAGCAGCCTCATTTGTTCAAGAATCTATTTCTGAATTAAGCAAAAGAGAAAAAGTGCTTAAATTCCAAGCCACAACGTGGTATATAATTGGATTTATTGCACTAATATTAGGGATAGGGGTTGCGTTGTATTTAGTAAGGATAAATGAAGAAGAACTTAAATCAACGATTGGAATTATTTACCTAATTCTAAAGAGTTTATTTGCAATCGGACTATTAGTCGCAGCATCAAGATATGCTTTTAATTTAGGGAAGACTTTTATGAATGAATCATTGAAAAATGCAGATAGAATTCATGCCATTTCTTTTGGAAAATTTTATTTGCAAGTTTACGGTGCGAACATCAAACCAGAAGACTTAAAAGATGTGTTTAAAGATTGGAATACCACACAGGAATCTCCTTTTTTAAAATTAGATTCCGGTGAATTTGACCCTCAATTATTACAAGTGTTTCTAAAGTTTACGGAAGCTATAAGAGAAGTGAAAAAATAATACTGTACCCAACAAAGCATAAAATATTTATGTGGACTATGCGCACATGCGACATTTATGCAAGCGTTAGCAATAATGAGAAATCGAAATCTTCTTATATTTATAACCTGAATAACTTAAAATTATAACAGAAGAAATGAGACTAGAGAAAAATAAAATCTACAGCGAAACACGATTAGAAGTATTGAGAGGGTTATTTGCAAAAATTGAGGAACTTCAAAACAATAAACTTTGTGTTTATACTACAGGAAGTTATGGAAGATTAGAAGCATCTGAAAACTCAGATGTCGATCTATTTTTTATTGATTCTGATAATGAAAACCCTACAACAGGAATTGACAAAACACTAATAAATGCTGAAATTATTAAGATTTGCCGGAATATGGGTTTTCCAGAGTTTAGTAAAGATGGTATGTATCTAAGTATTCATAATTTACATGAAATTAAAAGTGAACTCGGAAGTCAATTAGATGATTACAAGAATTTTTTCACTGCAAGAATGTTACTTTTGCTAGAGAGTAAATCGGTGTATAATAATGAACTTCACACTTTATGTTTAGAAAAAATTATTGAAAGCTATTATATTGATTTTAATGATCATGCAAAAAGCTTCGAACCTATCTTTTTATGTAATGACATAATTAGATTTTGGAAAACACTATGTTTAAATTATGAGCATAGAAGAAAACGTAAAGACCTGAACGAAGCTGATAAAAAGAGAGAAAAAGTAGTAGCTCATTCCAAGAATTTAAAGCTAAAATTTAGCAGAAAATTGACATGCTTCTCTTTTATTCTTAAACTAGTAAGCTCAAATAGCTCTATTCCTCAAGAGAAAGTTATGGATATAGCTAAAATGACTCCAACTGAAAGACTAATTTCACTCAAAGGAATAAATGGTCAAACAGATGCAAAAATTCAAAAAGCTATTAATTCTTATGAATGGTTTATAAGCAAAACTCAAATTCCAAGTGATAAAATGTTAGAATGGCTAGAGGATAGAAACCAACGTGAAGAAGCTTTTAGTAAAAGTAGTGAGTTTGGCCAACAACTTTTTGACATTCTAGAAGAAATTGATGAAAAAAATATATTGCCAAAATTGTTAATATGAGTAATTTTTTCTATGTAGTTTATCCTTCAAATCCTGAACTAAGGAATATACTAAACACTTTAAAAGTTATTGCTGATGAGGATCAACGTACAGAGGCACATATAACTATTCGGGGACCTTATCAAAAGAAAAGGCCAAACATCAGTGATGTTAATCGATGGTCGTCAACTATTGAAGGTGAACAAGTGCAGGTTAATAAAGTGGACAACTTTTTTGCGTATAACCAAAACACTGTTTTTTTTTCTTGTGGAGATAATCGGATGTTAAAAAAAATATGGAAAAAATTTACATATAATGAATTTCGTCCTCACATTACAATTTATAATGGGCCTGATAGAAAATATTCTTTTAAAGTTTTTGAAACTCTAGCTGAATCTTTTAAACCATTCCTTTACAAAATAAACGAACTGAGCCGACTCCAACCCAAGGATGAAATACAATTTAATCGACTTGTTCGAGAAGTTGATTTGCAGTTTACTAAAGAAATACTAATGAAAGAATTGGCTGAAGTTGATTTCAATAATATTACAAATAAAAGGAGAATTGAATACTTAAGATTAGTCTCTAAATATCTTTATGAAACGTTTGAAGCAATAACTATTGCTTAACAATAGATAAGGATATCATAGCTGCTATCACGACGCGCTATAATACTTATCATTCCCGATTCTTCACAATTGGAAAAAATAAAGCACGTGTTGAAAGAAAATGAAATAATTCAGTTGATAATACGAGATGAAATTGAATCCGCATTTTCATTAATAATTGGTATCGTTTTATGTAAAAAAGAATACTCTTCACTTCAAAATGAAATCATAATTGCAAACAATAATTTTAATTCATTAAGGGGCCAATATCAAAAAGGTATAATTGATTTCAATCAATTTCATTTACAAAGGAATAGAAATCTAGAACTTTTAATATCAATTGTTAATCGATTAAATAATATTCAAAGTGAAATAAAAGAGCAACCAAAAGGGGTGAATTATTTTTCACAATCGTTTAAACTTAAAAGAGAAGTCAAAGAAAAATTCATAGTCAAAGAAGAAAGAAAAATTTTTGTGTTTGGCGATGTCGGCGTTGGAAAAACAACTCTAATTTATTCTTTGGCTAATTTCTTTGCAGCAAGTAACTCTTATCATTTTACATTTTCAACTGATAATTCAGAAGAAATTCTTTTTTGGAATGAAGCAGTTTCTACTATCAAAAATATTATTCCTGATGACTTTTCTTCTTTCCCTCCGAGAACAAGAAGGGGGAATGTTGAAAAACTTCGTTTAGCCATAAAAAATGAACATATAAAACCAAGATTCTTAACGTTCATTGAATCAAGCGGGGAAGATCTGAAGCAGATAGGAAGAGAGGACAGCGAAGGTATTTCAATTGAAGATAGTTCTGTCTTTGAATTAAGAAAAGAATTGTATGACTCAAACTATGTTTTGCTAATTGTAGATGTAAGTCAAAGGAATAGTGATTTGGCATGCTATCAATTTCTAAATCATATTATCAAGAATAAAGACAAAACGAATTTAGGCATCGTATTTTCAAAATGGGATTTATTAAGTAATCCTAAAATTGATTTACCTACTATGATGTATAAAATGCTTCCAAGCACTACAAACTTAATTTTAGATGTATATCAATTTGAGGAAAACAAAATCTTTAATTTCTCAATTTTTGATAGCGTAAATAGAAAAATGTATAACACAGAAGAAAACTTAGTTAAATGGATAAATAAATAAAAATTGCAAAGAACATTGTATAAAATGCTTATGCTGGCTATGCTCCCTCTCGCCATTTATACGAGACGATGGTGGTAAGTAAATCCCCTAACTAAATATAAAACTCAGTATAATCACATTTGCATTCTATTACATAAATATCACTCCAAATTTCCTTTTTCCCTATTTTAAAACGACACTACAACATGAATAAATTTGATCGAATTATTTCTATTCTCATTTTATTGCAAACGAAAATATAACGACGGAAGATAGATATATCTAAAGATGAAAGCCTTTTTTGAAAACTACATCCTATACAAAACCCCAATCAATGGTGAAAAATTTTGCGTTCCATATACAGCTTGATTCTCGAACTCCACACCATCTCTCGAATTATAATATCGGGCCCTATATTGTGCCTTGACCAGAAAGTCAAATTTTTTCGAAAGATTGACTTGTACTCCGACACCAATAATCCAGGCAACGGATGGATCTATTGAAAAATTTCCTTGATTGCTTCCAGCGGCATTGAGGATATCACTTCTTGAATCATCTTTTCTGGTACCGACTAAGCCATAACCGAACTCTAAAAATGCTTGCCTATATTGAGCATGTAAAATTGGTCCAGTCCAAAATTCTCGAAAAGCACCACCTTGCACATTCATTACTTGAGCAGCACCAGATGCATCAAAACCACTTATTTGACTGTTTTCTCTATTGCCAATATCGTATTGAAAGTAGCAGCCAGCAGTTATAAACTTCCAAACTTTATAAGTTCCTACAGCTTGAATATTAAGTTCCGTATTAGCAGCCAGAAGATCACCTTTTTCGCCTCCTATTTTTGTTTTGATTTGTTGTTCGAAGTGTGAAAGCGAACCCGTAAGTTCAATTGAAAATGCTGACTCTTGATCTTGTGCAATTATTGCCAAACTATTTCCTATGAATAAGTACCACATAAAAAATTTACAAATTCGGATCATTGATATACTCGTTTAGTAAAATGAAAATTTATTTTTCTAAAATTATATATCTAATGTAAGTGTTCTATAACTTTTTACTTGCGTTGTAATTGGGATTAGTTATTAAATATTAGATTAGTGTTAATAGATAATTTTTTGATATGTTATTTGAGGGATAATTTGATTTAGAGGTGTATTAGAAATTGCACAAAAATAACAATCGGGATATTGTTATTCAGGCCAAATAACAAGAGCGGAAGGAAGACAATTCGGAGCAGACCGCAATTGGAGGGTAGATGAGAATTCTACTAAAGTTAGTGTACCGAATTGCAAGATTTCTCCACTTTGGTCGAAATTAAAGTAAGGGCATACTCCTTGATTCTTCGACTTCGATGAATCTTCGCTCAGAATGACAAGAAGTGTTCGACTTCGTAAAAACTTCGCTCAAGATGACAAGGAGCATATTTACTTGAGAAAGTAGAACTTGTCTTACACACTAATATCAATCTCCACTATCAATTTTGCTTCTATTTCGTCAATGCCCTGTTACATTATCAGCGTGACATCACCATAAACCGTTTCTACTTTATCATTAGCAGCATAGGTGACAGCATACACATATACACCAGGCTGTAGATTATATCCTTTGAATTTGCCATCCCATTTCATTTCACTATTTGATTGATCGCCCTTTTGAAGATAGACCAAGTTATTCCATCGGTCATAAACCTTAATTTCCATAAGTGTGATCTCTTCTTTGTTTTTTACTACAAACCAATGATCATTCAATCCATCATTATTAGGACTAAAAATATTGGGGATAAATAATTCTGGCTCTTTTTCTTCAACTAGAATTCTGATCATAGATGTTGTCACACATCCATCATTATAAAAAATCGCTACTTCTAAATCTGAGTCTATTTCCAATATCGGATTTATAGATGTACACTCCTTATCATCACAAAATTCGGACCCATTGATAGTCCAAACAATAGAATTGATATCAAGGTTTGACAAAGATGCTTCGTCCAAACTATAGCTGTGTTCTTCTCCTTCCTTGATTTCAAGATCTCCAAGAATGTTTAGATCAGGTAAGTCATATTCTTCTACTAAGATAGATTCCGAGTAGGAACACATAGCACTGATCAAGACCATTATTTCATGCGCTCCAATACTAATTTCAGATACCGACGCTGACACTTCTCCATCAACAAAAATAGTATAAGAATCTTCCATTGCAAACAACTCCAAAGTAGTAGTTACTTGCCCATTGCAAACAATCGGATCAAAAGCCATTTCAAATGATGGAGGAGCAACCAATGTAATTTCCACTAAATCGCTAGAAATACATTCGTCTTCTTGATGGGTAATTTCAAATGTGTATACGCCTGCCACAAGACCATTGGGATCGAATGTAGATCCATTAATATTTTCTCCTGTCCATGAGAATCCTTCCTCAATTCCTGAAGATAGAGCGATCATATCTATCATATCCATATCGTCTTCTATGCAGATGACTTCTGGAATATCAAAGGTGAATTCGAGACCAATACATTCCTCTGTCTGACATGAGAATAATACTTTTGATGGCGGACACTTATGATCAGTTATTACAGATACTTCTATAGTGTACGCTGTATTTTCTTCTAGTCCTTCTGCAAAAAACATATTGTCTTCAACCTCTTGAGGTGGTAGGTTATTGATTGTTACTAGATAACGATCTGCACCTTCTATGTCATTCCATCCAAATTGAAGCGAATGCAGACCTTGTTCAAGACATGATACTTCTATGTCATCCATATCCATGGCTACATAAATTGACATACTAAATTGTTCTGAAGTGCAAATTCCATTATCTGTTGTCAATAGAATATTCTTCCATCCCGGTGAATCAAAGACTAATACAGGATCGTTTATTCCTATATTAGTCCCTTCATCAAAATCCCAATGTTCGGTGAGTGGTTGTACATTATTAATTACATTTATTGCTACCGACTCAGATAGACATATCGAATCTGTCGAGACAGTAAATTCCGCTAGAGGGATTTCATTAACCATTATGACTGATTCTGTAAATTGGTCGCAGCCATAAATGTCTATTGTAGATAAGGTGATATTTTTTGATCCATTAGAATCCCATATAATTGAATAAGGCCCTGACCCATTTCCAGCCGAGACAGTACCTCCATCGAAATCCCAACTATATGAATCGATAAGACTCTGGTCTACAGCGAGTGTGATGATCGCTTCACTCATTCTGCATGTTTCTTCTTCATTTGTCAAGAGCAATTCAGGAGTATTGTGAATTGTTATTGCCACATCAGTTCCTTCTTGTATACCACAGTCATTCACTGCAATCACAGATAAAATACCACCGCTATTATTCCAATTGATATCAATATTCTGATTCTGATTTCCAGAGATATTAAAATCTGAAGCATCAACAGACCAGATAAAATTCACATTGGGGTCTTCGTTCGTAGCGGTATATCTCACTACTCCTTCTGTAGGACAAACCGCCATTGGACCTCCTGTTATTTCTGGTTCTTTGGGTTCTAGTTCAGAGAATAAAATCATTATCTCTTCGGATACTTCACAAGTGATATTTTCTTTAGTTTTTGAAACATGCAATGTATAATTTCCATCCATAGAGCCATGTGGAATGGTATAATTTCCTTGGCTTGAAATCGAACCTATCATATCATTATTGGGGTCGAATACTATGAAGGTGACATCACCATCATTTGACACCTGAGCATAGTATTCTTCAAAATTTAAAGTGATCCCGTCTATGCTGCATGTAGATTCAATTGAGATGTCTTCTGCCAATCGCACTAACTCTACAGAATACTGGACTGCACTATCACAACCATTAATATTTTGTTCAAGAGTCGGGATTTCAAAAGTGAATTCATTCCCCTCTCCATAGGTTTCAGCATCCAATACAAATCCATTTATTGTCAACGGTAATTCTGAATAGCAATCAACTATTTTAATAGTACCCAAGTCACTTGACCCGAATTCCGCTATCTCAAAAACTTGAGTATAGTTGCAGCCATCTGCATCAGTTCCAAGAAGAGTATTTGTTCCAATTTGAAAATTTGAAATATTAGATTGAAGGCCTAAAATGCCATCCTCGTTTGGATCTGAATTATTAAAAACTATTTGATCGAATTCCCCTATTTCTCCCTCACAAATATATTGAACACCAAAATCTTCATCATCAGTATTGACTATTTCCAATGTGAAACACATATTCCCTGTCCATGTATAAAGATCACATCCATTATTTACTTCATTTAGACACACTTCATAAGTCCCCTCTGTATCAAAGTTGATGTATATTCCATTACGTGTTGTTACCGATGAAGGTGCACCAGAATAAGAATCTCCTTCTAATGTATTTACGGTCCAATGATATTCGCCTTCAATTTCGACACCTGACAATTGTGAAAATATATTGGTACCAAGACAAAATGTTTGTATGCCAGCAGTATTTGCATTTTGAATATTTTCTCCATAAGGATTTAATGTCATACCAATGGGCGTGAGATTCGGTTCTTCTGGATTTCCTTGAATTTCCATTTGATAGTTACACACACTACCATCACAGCCATCTAAGAACATATAGTATACCTGACCTTCAGTAAGGATATTTGAAGTTATAGAAATAGTCCCTTCTGTACACTCGCCACTACAAAAAGAAGAATTTGAAAACGTACAATCTGTATATAATCCGGCTTGGATACCCTGCAATCCAGAAGATGAGGGAACGCAAGCATTAGGTATAATATTTATGGAATAATCTCCACTATAAGCTACGAAAGAAAACCAGGACATATTATCTGGAGTACCTCCTTCATTGCAAAGAGGATAAGGTTGATTATAACCACTATTTTCAGTCGGCATTACATAATCAAAAGAATTGAATGTCATTATTTCACAGATAATTTCCATTTCTTCCAGCTCATCACATTCAGTATTTGCTAATGGATTATCTTCACAATTTACGGTATCGTCATAGTCAACATAGATAGATGCGGTATATTCACAACCTTGAGCATCTGTAAATGTAGCGGTATAATTACCTTCATTATAAACGGTAATTCCGCTCCCTGTCGATTGACCAATCCAGAGTGTGCTTGATAAATCTGCAGCTTCGTTTGAGAAGATGAAATTCCCATCAACACTTACATAGACAGATTCCACTTCACAAGAAAGCACACCTGTACTTTGAATATTAATCTGTTCAATATAATCTTCTATATCAACATTAGAATAATAACTACATCCGTTATAATCATATGTTATGACATTGAGATATTGACTTGTTGGGTTTGTGATTAGTGCTACATCAAAGTTGATGTCAGCAGTGGCATCATCAACTTGTGAAATATAGCCAAATGAAGTTATGTCAAATTGCCATGTCCTCGGCTCACAATTCACAAGCTGAAAATTAAAATTTGGGTATTGAAATTCACAATCACAAATAGAAGGGAAGTAAATACCTATAGGGCCACAAGGGAATTCTGGAATACCAGGAATATTAAATAAACTTTGAAAAGATGAACCTCCGCAAGCAAAACAATCATCGTCTGTATCAAATGGCAGTTCCCTGATAAGTAGAAGCGTATCCAGAATCCATTCCTCTTCCCATTGAAGAGTGAAATAAAAATCAACCGGAGTTTGTCGAATTGTGTCATTGGTCGATGTAATGATAATTTCATTTAGCTCTACTTTCAAATTGCCAGGCCCATAAAAATCAACACCAGGATCTAATATCAATTCATAGTCATTGCCAAAACGAGTAAAATATGTAGTGTCATAGAGTTGTAGTGTATCTATTAATGGCATCGTCCATTGCCCACCAATTCGTACAGGTATAGGTAAAATGGTAGTGTCAATAACAATCGAGTCATAACACGCAGGGGTATTCACAAATGAACATTCTAAGCCAGAGAAAATACAATCTAAATTGGATGAATCCTGAAGTTGACTCAAGTACTCCAAAAAAGTATTGTCTGTCACTGTATCTCCTTGACTATCCAGAACGATGAATGCATTTTGCGATGTGTCACTACAAAAATCATTTGACGAAAATATTGACAAAGTATCTATAATAATACTGTCAGCTAAGCATCCACTAACATCTCCAATAGTATCAGAAGAATAAACTGATCCATAGCATGAAGTGGTGCTGCAAAATGACCATATTGGTGTTGGTGTGCCAGTGGCAATAAATATTGCCACATTGTTTTCTCCGCATTCAGCGGTCACGCTACCTGGACAATCGATGTCACTATATCCCAAATCGATTATGGTGTTTTGGGTTTTAGAAGTGGAGTTGGGGTCACTTACTTGAATTATTAGTGTGTCTACACAACTGCCATCCGCAGCATTATAAATCAATTCATACGTTCCGCATGATGAAAATGCCAGGCTAGTTTCTTGCGAATCAAAATCAATAGATAGGTATTGTTCATTTTCACAGCCATAGGTAATCGTACTTTCTTCAAGTGAGAATGCTAGATCTTATTCATATCCACAGACATTGGCAGTATCCAAAGGGAAGTATTCACATTGACCAAATAAAAATAAGGGAAATAAAAAGGCAAAGATAGTTGATGTAATTTTCATGGTGTGATTTTATAATAGTAGCTATAATAAAGAGTAGAAACAATTATGATTCGCTGCTTTTTTGTAATTGGTGATTGTGGAAACATATTTACTACATGTTATAATTGAAATTGGATGTCAGTAAATATAACATATTTTATTAATATGTTATGGAGATAGATTCGTTATGTGTGTATCACAAATTGCACAAAAAGTAAATCATAATTGTTTGTTTAGTTATTAACATTGCCATCCTGCAGTGGAACATTGTCATCCTGAGCGCAGTCGAAGGAAGACAATGTTATTATTGCAGTA
>Ga0256847_1000114_pt1 | contig 55030 bp, 32 predicted proteins | sample TeddybearmetaG_FD_189099 | JGI IMG/M metagenome (GOLD analysis project Ga0256847, IMG submission 189099) | Hydrothermal vent microbial communities from East Pacific Rise, Pacific Ocean - Teddybear | ecosystem: Environmental > Aquatic > Marine > Hydrothermal vents | place: Pacific Ocean: East... | reverse complement strand
GACAGCTTAAATGGCCACTTTTTCCTTGATTCTTCGTCTTTCGTCAGTCAGGTAGCTACGGCTATCTTCCTTTCTCAATCCTTGTCTAAAGAAAAAATAGACTCATTTTAACTATCAATAACTTATGACTTGAGCCACGAGTAATTTAATTTCAGAAGAAACTAAAATTGAAGTAGGCTCATATGAAGACTGGATTAATTTAAGTGACCACATGCCATTGATCATAGAAAACTTGAATTTATCATAGAAACAGGTGTATAACATGGAGTGAACATAATAAATGGGCACCATTCATTAATGTTATTACGCATATGTATTTCATGTTTTGTATTTGAGAGTAAATAGTAATTTAAATCTAAAACTTGAGTTTTATTATTTGAACAGCACAAGAAAAGAAGATTGAAAAATAAAATTTCATTAATCTCTTAATTCCATAAGAATAATTTAGTAATTAGCAGCTTGTACAAGCAGATATCCTATGGAAACTAGATTATTCGATTATATAGAAAGACAACAAGATAAATTTTCACAAGAAAAATCCTTTGGTAGAAAAGAAGGAGATGGATGGAAATTTTGGAGTACCACAGCGCTTATTGACCAAGCTCATAAATTGGCATCAGGACTTATTTCTCTTGGATTAAAAAAGGGAGATAAAGTATCAATGGTTGCCTATAAGAATAGACCAGAATGGTACGTTGTGGATTTAGCTACACAATATTTGGGCATCGTGAATGTACCTCTATATCCAACTATTAGTGCCAATGAATATGTGTATATTCTGAATGATTCTGATGTCAAAGCATGTTTTGTCGGTGCGGAGGATTTATGGGATAAAGTTCAAACGGCTAAAAATGAATTGCCTAATCTTCAGCATGTTTATACTTTTGACAAAGTTGATGGAAGACCGTATTATGAAGATTTGATGACTGATGACCACAGTGAAGAAGTCAGGAAATCAAAGGACTCTATTAAAGCGGACGACCTTGCCACAATAATTTATACTTCAGGTACAACTGGTAACCCTAAAGGTGTAATGCTGACTCATCGAAATATTTCGCATGTGGTAGACACTACCTTGGATTCATTTCCATTAACTCCTGGAGGGCGTGTACTAAGCTTTTTACCTTTTTGCCACATTTTTGAACGCGCATGCATATATGGATATTCTGATGCTGGTGTTTCAGTATATTGTACAGGAACTGACAACCTTGGAGGTGAAGATGGTGATTTGAAAAATGTAAGTCCTGATTTTTTTACTACCGTACCAAGATTATTGGAAAAGGTTTATGAAAAGATTTACAATAAAGGATTGACACTTACAGGAATCAAAAAGAAGTTATTTTTCTGGGCGCTATCACTTGCTGATGCCCATGAACATGGGAAGAAATTCAGTGGAATGGATGCCCTGAAACGTAAGATTGCTGATAAGCTGATTTTTTCAAAATGGAGAGAAGCCTTAGGTGGAAATATAAAAGGAATAGTGACTGGTGCCGCCCCATGTCCAGTGAAGATAATTAAGGTTTTTTCAACTGCTGGGATTGCGGTTTTGGAAGGATATGGCCTTACAGAAACATCGCCCACAATATCCGTCAATAGATTTGATGGATTCGCTAAAGTCGGGAGTGTAGGACCAATCATAAAAGGTGTAGAATTGATGATTGATGATAGCGATACTGCTTATGGAGAAGGCGAAGGAGAAATAATAGTCAATGGACCGAATGTGATGCTAGGTTACTACAACAAACCAGAGGCTACCGCAAAGGTTTTTAAAGAAATGGGTGGTAAGAAATGGTTTTTGACAGGTGATATTGGAAAATTGGTGGATGGACCTAATAATGTACAATATTTAAAAATCACAGATAGAAAGAAAGAATTGTTGAAAACTTCTGGAGGTAAATATGTTGCTCCTGCTCCTATAGAAAGCAAGTTGAAAGAGGACTTTCTGATAGAACAAGTCATGGTCGTTGGAGATGCTCAGAAGTTTGTTTCTGCTTTGATCGTACCCGCAGAAGAAGCATTGAAAGATTGGTGTTCGCATAATGATGTCCCATGGACAAATTTAGAAGAGGTATGCAATCACGAAAAGGTGTCAGCTTGTTATCAAAGTTGCATTGAAAGTGTAAATCCAAATTTCAGTCACGTAGAGCAAATAAAGAAATTCAAAATTCTACCCACAACGTGGGAAGCGATCAGACCCAATGGTGAGCCAACAGAATTGACACCCACTATGAAATTGAAGCGAAGAGTAATAAGAGAAAAGTACGCTAAAGTAATTGAGGCAATCTATAATGTGTAGGGACATTATAGGTATATCAGAATATACTTATATTATTGATTTTCAAGATACTTTAAATTCTTATTTCTAATGAGTGGCATCATATATTCATTTTTTTGCGTAAAAAGAAGGTAAGATCTTTTATGATTTCTTGTCTTCGCCAGACGGGCTTTCATTTTTTCATTGCTAAAAAACGAAACAAAAAATCTAGGCGCTTTAAAGGCTATGCTACGATTGCAGCTCCCTCTTCCCACGTAAATCGCCAGGCAGCCCTTTTTCATTCAGTTCTATTCAAGAATGTTTAGTGCAAAATTTAGCTAATTTCAGAATATATCTAACTAGATATTACTTCTTTAAGTACAATATTCAAATTATGTGAAGCTTTATTAGCTACTTCAATCACACCTTCAATCGTCGTCTCAGTAATTTTTTCTGGAGGATAACAAATGTTGGATATTATAGATACTGCAGCTATCTTCAAACCAGCATGTTTTGCAACAATAACTTCAGGAACAGTAGACATGCCAACCATATCTGCTCCAAATTTATGTATGAAGCTATATTCTGCGGGAGTCTCCAGACTTGGACCTTGCAATGCAAAATAAACACCTTGATGGATCGGAATATTAAAAGTGTGTGCTACAGACTGAATTTTTGATCTTAATTCTTCATCATAGGTATGCAGCATATCTGGGAATCTAAGTCCTAGTCGTAGATCATTTTGTCCTCTTAGCGGATGATCAGGCATAAAATTTATATGATCTTTTATAATGACAAGATCACCAGCATTGTAATTTTCATTTACGCCTCCAGATACATTGGTAAAATATATCCTCTCAATTCCTAATTGCTTAATAACACGAATCGGAAAAGTCAATTCTTTGGAGCTATACCCTTCATAATAATGCCATCTTCCAGCAAGAATTATTACTTCGGTCCCATTTAGATTTCCATACACCAGCTTACCACTATGACTTTGAACTGTGCTTTGAGCAAAAAAAGGAATAGTATTATAATCAATTGAAATAGTATCCTCTAAGTCATCCACAATACTACTGAGACCAGTTCCCATCATAAGTGCAGTCTTAGGAGACCTTCCGTCTACCTGTTTGAGAATATAATTCGCTGCTTGTTGTATATTTTGATAAAATTGTTCTTTGTCCATGAGTTTGGTTTAATTACGAATTACGAATTACGAATGTTGAATTACGAATTCTATATTCGGCATTCTAAATTCTTCAATCGTCATTATTAATTATCAATTCTCTATAAAGTTTATACATATATCCAATAAATAAAAAGAAGATCAAAAATATTGTAATCCCGGGAGTTTCATTGCCAAAATATGCGTCTAATTTTTGTCCGCCATAGATTCCTATGAAAAAAATAGCGGCCATTTGAAAGCCTAAGCCAGCGTATTTCATATAATTGGCAGATTTCTTTTTTATATCTCCTGGTTCTTTAGCCATAATGAAATCTTTATTTGTGTAATTTGGATTGAATGGTTTCTAACACAGTATTATATATTTGAGGTGAGCTAGCAAGGATCTCACCACCAAAAAGATAGTTGTTTCCTCCTGAAAAATCGCTTACTTTTCCACCTGCTTCTTCTACTATTAATGCTCCAGCGGCTACGTCCCATGCATTTAATGTAGCTTCATAATACGCGCCATATCTTCCACATGCTACATAACACAAATCCAAAGCCGCAGAACCAAGTCTCCTTACGCCACGAGTATTTGTCAGCCAGTGTTTCATGATCTCAAAATATGCATCGTAATCATGGTCATTAGTATATGGAAAACCAGTGGCTACAAGCGTCTCGTGAAAAGGTTTAGTACTTACTTTTATCTTATTTCCATTCAAAAACGCCCCTCTCCCTTTCTTAGCGGTCCATTCTTCTCCACTATTTACTTCTTTCACAACACCCAGAATGGTTTCATTATCTTTTTGCAATGCAACACTTATGGCATAATGAGGTACTTTATTAAGAAAATTAGTCGTCCCGTCCAATGGGTCAATAATCCAGGTATATGCTTTACCTTTTTGATCTACAGTATCTTCTTCCGTGATAAATCCAGCATCTGCTATTAACTTACTCAAACCATCCACCAATTGGTTTTCGGCTTCTTTGTCCACATATGACACCAGAGAATTCATTTCTTTCTCCTCAATATCGTCAGAGGATACTTGATCCACTTGTGATTTTATAAATTGAGAAGTGGACCGAATTACTTCAAGCGCATCCTTTAGTAAGTTGTCAATATCTGTCATCTATCTATATTCATCAATTAGCTGATAAATATGGGGAAGATTCCTTCCAGCACCATCAAAATCTAATCCATAACCAATCACAAATTTTGTGGGTATCTTGAAACAAACATAATCAGTTTGCACTTCAAAATCAGCAGCTTCAGGTTTTTGCAATAATGAACACACTTTTATAGAAGCTGGTTTTTGTTCTTTTACTTTTGGTAAATATTGATGGAGTGTAAAACCACTATCTATAATGTCTTCAACAATCACAACATGTCTTCCTTCTAAATCTTTTTCGTTAGGAATTTTTACTTCTAGTCGACCTGTACTCGCTAATCCTTTATAGGAAGATACTTTTACAAAATCCACATCGCAGGTGATATCCATATTCCTAATCAAATCAGCGGCAAACATAAATGCTCCATTTAAAACAACAAGGAAGAGAGGATTTTTACCCGCATAATCTGTTTCGATATTCTTTGCAATTTTTCTTATTGAATTTTGAATCTCTCTCGCACTCAAGTAAAGAACAAAATCAAGTGCCCCAATTGTGACAACATCTTTCTTTTCACTAAAAAACATCATTTCAATCCGTATTTGTCTATTAAATAAATTAACGATGCCATAGATGCAGCACCCAATTCCAATTCTCTTTTATTCACAGCATCTATCTGATCTATTGCGGTATGATGATAATCAAAATAGCGTTGAGAGTCTGGCCGTAGTCCGATAAGTAATCCTTTCTGACTTTTTAATGGACTTATATCAGCGCCCGACCCGCCTGTAGTAAAATATAAGCCATAGCTTTCTAATAATGGCAGCCATTTACTTACTCTAGCATAAAATGGTTTTAGTACTTCAGGATCTCCATCAAAACTAAATCCTCTAGGAACGAATCCGCCCGCATCTGATTCTAAAGCTGCTAAATGAAATTCATTCTTTTCGTTAGATATTCTAGCATACTCTTTACCACCTGCAAGTCCATTTTCTTCATTCATAAACATTACACATCGTATGGTATGTTTTGGTCGGTAGCCAACACCATTCAGGGAATGAATCACTTGGAGTGAATGTACACAGCCCGCACCATCATCATGCGCTCCGCCTCCTACATCCCAGGCATCTAAATGACCACCAACAACAATAATTTCATCTGGAAATTCACTGCCTTTGATTTCACCAATTACATTGTACGAGATAGATTCTTCTCCTGGTGAACAATTGGTCCAAACACTCATCATAACTTTTTGTTCCTTCAATATTCCGCTCAACATATTAGCATCGTTTGTACTGATTGCTATGCCTGGAACTTGAGGAATATCTTCTTTATAAACTAAGGTGCCCGTGTGTGGGTTGTCATCTTGTCGCAATGTCATAGAACGTACAATCGAGGCTATACCCCCATACTCTGCTGCTTTTGAAGCACCCCAAACTCTCTGATCCACCGCACCTCCATATGCATTGAAAGTCCTCAATTGAGTAGGGTCCATAGGTCGGTTGTAAAATACAATTTTACCTTCTATTCCAGCTCTCCCTAATTCCTCCACTTCATCTAAACTTTTCACTTCCACTACTTCTGCCGTCAATCCTTCTTTTGGAGTCCCAATAGAGTTGCCAAGAGCAAGCGCATTGAGTTGTACTTTTTTGCCACCATACTTTATATGGACCTGTTCAGGATCACCTCTATGCCATTTTTTTACCTTGCAAGGCTGGAGCCATGTTTTGGTAAAACCAAGGGTGTCCATAATATGCTTGGTATAATCTACAGCTTTATCAGCACTCTCACTTCCGGCTAATCTTCCTTTGCATTCAGTAGTCAAATAGGTGAGCCAATCATAACATTGCGATTCGGTAAGTGTGAAGTCATGGATATCCTTAATAAAGAGCGCATCTTCGTCTTCGTTTTGACAAAATCCTGTAGCAGAAAATATCAAGACTAAAATTACACTCCAAAAGTATTGTTTCATCATTCTAAAAATATACATTCGTATTAATAAAATGCTGTATGTCTTAATTGTACAGCAATGAAGTCGTTTAAAAACGGATGTTAAAATGATTTGAATGTGCTTGATGCTCAAATTGAAGTAATTTTAAGGAGCTTAGCCAAAGCTAAGTGACGAAAAAGTTCTGATAAGTTGAGTATCAATGTCATACAAAGGAATTAATAATATGTTATTAAACAACTTCAATAATCCTAAAGTTAAAAGCAATATAGTGAAGTATCTCATATGGTCTAAGCATATACAAAAGAACCTATTAAAAAAGTTATTCTTTCTAATTTGTATTTTCTTTTTTAGTGGGAATGGATCGACTTTGTACAGTCAGAATAAGCCTCTAGATAACGGAGATTTGGAAGTAGTAAATAAGAAAGACTTGCAAAGTGAAACTTATATTAGCTATTCTAAACGAGGGCCATATGATACATTTGGCTTGAATACTTATTTGCGATATGGTATTCAGAAAAATTTTGAACTACAAGTAGAATGGTCCAGTAGGAGATCAGATAATTTTTTTGGAGATGATATTACGGAAATTGCCAGCGTTGGTATCAAAGCATTTTTAACAGATGAGTCAAAATATTTTCCTGGATTTTCATTAATTGGTAGTATCAATCTAACTACCGATCCAGATACGAACCCTATCAAGCCAGCAATAAATGTATTATTCAGAAAGAGTATCTCTTCTAATTTTAAGTTGACCGGAAATTATCAGTTAATTTTAAATGAACAGAGCGGAGATTTATCTAATGATTTTGCTGTCAATCTTGATGTAGATATTACCAATTGGTTGACTTCATATGTAGGTGTGAAAGGAGTTAAAAGTTATACTATTAAAGACAAATTTGCACTCAAGCAAGAATATGTCGAATTAGGCATGCTATTCTGGGTTACCGAAAGACTTCGAATATATCCATTTTATGACTATGGATTAGGAGATGATTCTGAGGATATTATAAGCATCGGAATAATGTACCTCTTCAATTAGTCAACATCTAACCTAGCGAACCTCCGTGAATCCTTTGCGACCTTTGCGGTTAATAAAAACCTCCCAAAAACGTCTTAGGTCAACTTAATGGAAAACCTAATCTTTCCAATTCTCAATCTCTCCAATCTCTTCAATCTCTTCAATCTTGAATCTCTAAAATCTACCCCTCCAAAAAATCAACAGTAACCTTCCAAAGCGAATCAGTAGTATCAGGCATTACTGTATACTCCTTCCGCTCTTTCGTCACAGGATGATCAAACGAAAGTTCGTATGCATGCAAATAGATACTACGATCTTTGTTCTTCCTTCTAGCTCCATATTTTACATCTCCTTTGATAGGACAACCAATATGTGCCAATTGACTTCTGATTTGATGAAACCTTCCAGTTTTCAATTCTATTTTAAGGACAGTATAATTATCTAATTTTGTTACAATAGAGTAGGTGAGAACAGCCTTTTTTGCTTCTTTGTGATCTTTATCTACAACAATAGATTTATTACTTCTACCCTTCATCAAGTAATGCTCCAATTCCCCTCTCTCTTCAGTTGGTGATTTTTCCACTATAGCCAAATATGATTTAAAGATCTTATTGGCTTTGATTTGCTCACTTAGGTTTCGAGCCGCATTCTGACTTTTTGCAAATAGTGAAAGTCCACTCACGGGTCTGTCCGTTCTAGTAATAATGTGGAGGTCATGCTTACTATAAGCCTCCAACATATTTTTTAGGTTTGCGTGTCCACTCTTATCAGGTGCACTAAGTACTCCGCCCGGTTTCGCAGCTACTATATATTGATTATTGTGGTCAAGAATGAAATCAGAAATTTGATATTTACTCATTGTTACTCTACTTCTTCGTATTCGGTGAAACCTTCATCATCTTCCTCTTTATTCAATTGATCCGTCTTTCTAGTGTCTAAGGCTTTCTTAGTCTGTGTGAATTTGTAGAATCCGTAAATAATAGCAACAAGAATTATAAATTTCATTTATTCATTTAATTAGCACTCTAACAGAATTATTGCTGTAGAGCATGAGAATTCAATCAGAATTTAAACGATCATTCTAATCGGATTCTCTAACATTCCTCTAAACGTTTGTAAAAACTGAGCTCCAGAAGCTCCATCTACCACTCTATGATCGCAACTTAATGTCACCTTCATTATATTGCCAATAACGATAGCTCCATTTTTAACGATAGGCTTTTCAATTATTGATCCTACAGCCAGAATACAAGCGTCAGGAATATTGATAATAGCTGTAAATTCCTCAATACCAAACATTCCAAGATTTGAAATGGTAAATGTATTTCCTGACATTTCTTGAGGTTGTAGCTTTTTAGCTTTAGCCTTTCCTGCCATTTCGCGAACTTCTTGATTGATGTAAGTCATAGACTTTTGATCAGCATTATTGATCACTGGAACCAACAATCCATCTGGTACTGCTACCGCGACACCTATATTCACATCACTATGAACTCTAATCGTATCGCCCATCCAACTGCTATTGATAGAAGGATGTTTTTTCAAGGCCATAGCGGATGCTTTCACTATAAAGTCATTGAAAGATACACGAATGTCATTTGCTTTAAGATCATTTCTTGCATCTATAGCCCTATCCATGTTTATCTCAACCGTGAGGTAAAAATGAGGAGCAGTAAATTTGCTCTCTCCTAATCTTCTTGCAATTACTTTTCTCATCTGACTCACAGCCACATCTCCATATTGAACTTCTGGTTCTAAAGATATAACTGGTACACTTCCTGAAGCAATAGCTTGTGATCCTCCACTTGCTATAAACTGTTCAACATCCCTTTTTACTATTCTACCTCCGTCTCCAGTACCTGGAATCGAACCTATATTTACACCAGCATCAGCAGCCAAAGATTTAGCTAGTGGAGAAGCTTTGATTCTACTTCCATTATCAGTAGGTGTACTTATTGTCTGAACCATGGGTGCAGCTACTTTAGCAGCAGAGGGTTGAGGAGTGACAGTAACTTCCTTTTTAGGTTCTTCTTTGGCTTGTTCCGAAGGGGCAGCCGATGGTGTAGAGTCTTGAGCTTCTTTTAATTGAGCTTTATAGTCCTCTCCTTTCTCACCTATGATAGCAATAATTCCATCTACAGGCACTGGTCCTTCCTTTTGTCCTATATATAGCAAAGTTCCACTTTGGAAACTTTCTAATTCCATCGTAGCTTTGTCAGTTTCTACTTCTGCCAATATATCTCCAGGTTCAATCTGATCGCCAACTGCTTTTAACCAACCAACGATATTTCCTTCTTCCATGGTGTCGCTCAAACGAGGCATTCTGATTATTTCAGCCATAATTTTCTCTTTCAGTTTTCTTTAAAATCTCTTCTAAGGTCAAATTTAAGATTTAGAAGTTAATCAACTAATTGAAATGGTTAGATTTCACAAATTGTTTCACTTTTATCACAAATAATTCACATTTAGGGCTTATTATGAGATGAATTGGTTATTGAAGATTGAATATTGGAGAGATTGGAGAGATTGGAGAGATTGGAGAGGTTGGAGAGGTTGGAGAGATTGGAGAGATTGGAGAGATTGGAGAGATTGGAGAGGTTGGAGAGGTTGGAGAGGTTGGAGAGATTGGAGAGATTGGAGAGATTGGAGAGATTGGAGAGATTGAAGAGATTGGAGAGATTGGAGAGATTCTCTATTTGTTTTTTAACAATCTTCAATTTTGAAATACATTTATTATTATATAGAATTGTCAAGATATTATATGATATAGAACGGTTTCGTATTTTTACAAATATTTGAAGATTGGAGAGATTGGAGAGATTGGAAAAGATTGGAGAGATTGGATTTGAAGTTGTGAATCTTTTCAATCTTTACAATTAACAATCTCTATAAACCAGAATTAAATGAAGTTTTCTTCTAAAACATTAGAAACTGCTGTTGAAGCCCTTGCTACACTTCCAAGTGTGGGTAGAAAATCCGCTTTACGTCTCGCGTTACATTTAATAAAAGATACCACAGCTAAGTCTACAAAATTGGCAGCTGCCCTTGTCGATCTTGAAAATAATATCAACTATTGTCAGATTTGCTATAATATTTCTGATGAAAACACATGTGAGATTTGTAAAGAACAACGAAGGAATAGAGCTTTAGTCTGCGTTGTAGAATCTGTCAGAGATGTTATGGCTATTGAAGAAACGACTCAATTCAATGGATTGTACCATGTTTTGGGAGGTGTCATTTCGCCGATGGATGGAATAGGGCCAGGAGACTTGACCATTACGAATTTGGAAGACAGAGTAAAAGTAGGAGATGTGAAAGAACTCATTATGGCTATTAGCCCAACTATTGAAGGAGATACAACAATTTATTATCTGTCCAAACAATTGGAAAAATATGACATTGAAATAAGCACTATTGCTAGAGGAGTATCATTCGGTGGCGAGTTAGAATATGCTGACGAGCTTACCTTAGGTAGATCGATCATTTCTAGAATTCCGTATTCATCAGTGCAACAGTAAATCCTTCATGCCGAAAGATATCAGTATAATAATTGTCAATTATAATGTTCGCCATTTCTTAAAGCGATGTATAGAATCGATATACAATTCGAAAGTTGATAACCTTGATATTGAAGTCTTTGTAGTGGATAATGCCTCAATCGATGGATCGAATGATATGGTACGATCAGATTTTGAGGATGTGAAACTTATTGCAAATACTGAGAATGTTGGTTTTGCTGTAGCTAATAATCAGGCTATAAAATTAGCTGAGAGCAAACATGTCCTCATTCTGAATCCAGATACGGTACTTCAAGAAGATACTTTGCAGATTTGTTACGATTATATAGAAAGCCATCCTGAAGTTGGAGCAATCGGAGTGAAAATGATTGATGGAGCGGGGAATTTTTTACCAGAATCGAAGCGTGATTTACCTACAGTTTGGAATTCTTTTGCAAAGCTATCAGGACTCGCCGCACTTTTTACATCTTCTAAGTTATTCAATGGATATGCATTAGGCCATTTAGATCAAAATGAAAATCACTCTATTCAAGTTTTGTGTGGTGCATTTATGTATGTAAGGAAATCTACGATTGATGCAGTGGGTATGTTTGACGAGCGATTTTTTATGTATGGAGAAGATATAGATTGGAGTCGAAGGATTGTAGAAGGTGGGAATGAGATACATTATTTAGCCGATACGACCATTATCCATTACAAAGGAGAATCCACAAAAAAGTCAAGCCTTAGCTATGTCAAGACTTTTTATAATGCGATGGGATTATATGTGGAGAAGCATTATTCTGGCAGCAGAGGCAAGTGGTTTGCTCGATTGCTCAAATTGGGAATTACAGGAAGGGCAATGATAAGTGGATTAAAGAGACTGTTCACTCAATTGATTTGGCCTATATTAGATGGCCTCTTGATTGGCGGAGCACTGAAAGGATTTTCTTCTCTTTGGGCTAGCTATTATTTTAAAAATCCATCATATTATTCAGAGAGTAGTTTGAATTGGAACATTATCTTATATGCTTCGATTTGGGCATTTGTATTCTGGTTTATAGGATATTATCAAAAGTCTTCATGGAAAAAGCGACTCGTAGGTGTAATTTCTGGATTAGTGAGTATTTTAATCTTTTATGCTTTATTGCATGACAATTATAGATCTAGCCGTGTAATCATATTGGCTGGAACAGTGATAAGTTTTGTGATTACAAGCTTGACAGCCCTCATTTTAAGAGAAAATACTGATGGTGAAAAGCCAAAGAATATATTGATCGTAGCGGATGTAGATATTGCAAAAGATATAAAGGAATCATTATCAAAAGCAGAAGTGAAATCATTTATTTTGGGTATTGTAAATCCAGAATCTGGAGCCAATAAAGATCTTAATTATTTGAATGATATCTCACAATTGGGGCCTCTATCTAAGGTATTGAAGGCAGATGAAATAATCTTTAGCACCGAGAATATGAAGATGAAGGAGATCATGAAACAGATGATGATATTGGACTCAAAACTTTCATTGAAAATTGCAGGTGATGATAGCTTGAGCATTCTTGGCAGCAATTCTAAAAATACGTCTGGCGAATTGTACAATGTAAATATAAAGTACAATTTAGCTGACGGATATTACCAACATATCAAACGAATATTTGACTTTTCAATGAGTCTTTTATTATTTATTGCCTACCCTATATTATTGGGTTTCAATAAATTTAGAATAGTATCTCTAATCAGAAATATAATTCAATCAATAGTAGGACTCAAGACTTTAGTTGGTTATTCAGGAAGTATAGAAGAGTATCAAAATTTACCAGAACTTAGACCTTCAGTGATACAGTTGCCATTGAAAGCAAAAGAAGATGTCCAAATTGAGAATATGTATTATGCTCGCGATTATTCTATTTGGACTGATTTTGAGGTGTTGGTTAAAAATTTAAATAAATTGACTTGATGCAAGACATTTCATTAACAATAAAAGAGAAAGCCAAACAATATTTCAAGAAGATTCAGTCGATTAGACATCATCTTCACATGAATCCTGAGTTGTCATTTCAAGAAGTGAAAACAGGGAAATACATTGCTAGTATTCTAGATGAATTGAGTATAGAATATACCGATGGTTGGTGTGATAATGGAATCGTCGCTTTAATTAAGGGTGAACAACCATCGGACAAAGTAATCATGCTTCGCGGAGATATTGATGCCTTGCCAATTACCGAAAAAAATGATAAACCATACACATCGCAAAATGAAGGTGTAATGCATGCTTGTGGTCACGATGTCCACACCTCTTGTCTTTTGGGAGCGATGCACATTCTCAATGATATCAAAAGTGAGTTTGGCGGCACTATCAAATGCATTTTTCAACCTGGAGAGGAGCAACTTCCAGGAGGAGCGAGTATAATGATTAAGGAGGGAGTCCTGGAGAATCCAAAACCGGAATCTGTATTAGGCCAGCACGTACATCCACCACTTGAAGTTGGTAAAATTGGGATAAGATCGGGCATTTATATGGCGTCAGCTGATGAGATCAGAATGGTGGTGAAAGGCAAAGGTGGACATGGTGCACTTCCGCATAATTGTATTGATACTGTATTGATGAGCAGTAGGATATTGATAGCACTTCAAGATGTGGTAGCCCGAAATATGAATCCAAATATTCCCGCTGTTCTGAGTTTTGGTAAGATCAATAGTGTAGGCGGAGCTACGAATATCATTCCCGATGTAGTTAAGATTGCAGGTACTTTCCGCACGATGGATGAAGAATGGCGAAAAGAGGCGCATGTACTGATTAAAAGGATAGCTGAAAAGACTGCCGAAAGTATGGGTGGAAGTGTTGATGTTGATATAATGGTAGGCTATCCATGTCTTATTAATGAGCCATTATTGACAGAACGAGTAAGAGCAGCTATGGTATCATACATGGGAGAATCCAATGTTGTAGAATTGCCAATTCGACTTACGGCAGAAGATTTTTCTTATTATTCTCAACAAGCGAATGCATGTTTTTATCGTCTTGGGACAGGAAATATTGTTAAAGGTATCACTTCACCAGTACATACTCCGACTTTTGATATTGATGAAGAGGCTTTGGAGATTGGGATGGGATTGATGGCTTATTTAGCGGTGGAGGAGTTGGGGGTTAGTTAGATTCTTTTTAACCGCAAAGTGCGCGAAGAAGGCGCAAAGTTCGCTAGAGTAAATATGGAATTTATATTAATGTTCTTTTATATTTGAATTACTTACAGGTTATACTTATTGAAGCTCTTTTATAATCCCCAAAGCATCTTCATATCGATAATTGATCGAATCTTTAGTTATCTCTTTTAAGCTAGCTATAGCCTTCCCCCTATCCTCCAGCTTCAAATAAATAAGCGCAGCATACCACAATCCCTTCGAACTTTCTCCAAATTCTTTCATAGCAGCCAACTTATTAAAAGCTTCTAAGGCTTGTTGATCTTGATTGAGATTTGCGTGTGAAGCACCAATGTACATTAGACTATAAGGATATAATTCATCCTCTTGATTTAGGGTCTCGAATGCTTGAATAGCTTTCGCATAATCATTTGCCTTGAAGAATGTCTCCGCTTTCACAAAATCACTTTTAGAGTCACCTTTTTCTGCAAATGAAGTCAGTTCAGTATCCCAATTGTTATTATCATAATAGTATTTATCTATAGATTGGTTTTCGTTTGTTAAATATACAGTACTGATCACCACAATAACAAGAATAGCAGCAACAGCTGGGATAAGTCGTTTGAAACGAATCCATAGCGGCTTCTTTTCTAAAACAGGATTCTGAACATATTCATTTCCTATATGTTTTATCTTTTTAGATAGATCTTGGTACGCTGGACTATTTATTTTTTCTTGCAACTCATTTTCTTCATCATCTGTCAATGGATCAGGGCCTTCGTTATTACTTTCTATTGCTCTGAAAAGTTGTTTCTGAATTATCATTTCCTCTCTTAAAGGGGCATTTTGCTTCAACTCGTTTTCAAATGCCAATAGTTTCTCCCCCTCAAGTTCTCCCTTGACGTACTGATCAATAGTGTCCAGTAATTCTTGTGTTAAACGAAATTCCATTCTTTGAGTTTTTGATATCTAATATCACTTTTTATCAATGTGATTAATTTAGTTCTGCACTTAAATACCCGTTGCCTTACTGTGTTAATATTAGAATAATCTAATTCCACAGCGAGTTCTTCATATGTCCATCCATTGAAATAATTGCCTAATATTTCTTTGCAATTTGGAGATAGGAGTTGAAATTTCTCAATGTAAAAATCCATTTTTTCTTGTTCTTCCCCATGGCTATTTTGAGTAGGTGCCATATTCTCTAGTGTATCAATATCAGAATCTATTACCCTAGTTTTTAACTTTTTTTTCCATAAATTTTTACAAACCACAAAAACATAGGCTTCGAAAGACTTGATGTTTAAGTTTTTTTCTTTGTGCGAAACGATAATATACATAAGCGCATCATGAAAAATATCCAAGGCGTCGATTTTTAATCCTCTATTAGATAATATAAAGGATTGAACTTTTGGAAATATTTTAGCGTAGATTTCTTTAATTACTCGGTCATTTCCTGTCAACAGAGCGTCTAAATATTTTTCATTATCACTCATGAAATAAAAATCTTTAAGAAAAGTGGGTAATGAATTAAAGCACTTGACCCTTTACTAGTATAGCACATAATTATAATTATTAAAGTTGTGTGCAGTTGGAATATCCAAAAATAAATTTAATGTTTGAGTATTGCGGTTAGATGATTTTGGGAACTCTACGTCTTAATATTAAGCTATGCTCATATTGATATCAACGTTTAAAAAACTAAATATATGAAAAGTATTCAAAAATTATTAGGCATTATTTTAATAATCATCATTTGTTCGTGCGGTAAAGATGAAATTATTAATCCATTAGACAATCAGAATGTCTATCAAGACATTTCTGAAATTACGACTAGATCTGGTCAAAATGGTTCTTTCAATATTCCTATTTATTCGCAGAATGAGTTAGTTGTGCAATATTTTCCAGGGACAGATGAGACAGTTAAAGAATCATTGCGATCTATTTATGAAGTTGAATATTATGAGGCTTGTCGGTTGTGTCCTGATGGGATGATTGAGTTATGGACTTTTGATATAAATATTCAAATAGAACCGAAGAAACATTCGATTGAATCGGATGGAATGATTCTAGCCGTAGATCGTGAATTTAGTGTTGAAACAGTGATAGATGACATTGATGTAGGTACTTGGGAATATACAAGCTATGAACCACTGATTGTTTCAGAAAATTCTGAAATTACAATTGCTATTATTGATACAGGGTTTGACCCTCAGTTTCCTGCTTGGTATGATAGCGGTGAGCCAATACCCATGCTTTACAAGGCTGAAACTGATACAGATGGTGAATTGTCAGGATGGGATTTCGTAAATGACGATAACAATCCATATGATGATGCCTCGGGTAAACATGGGTCTATAGTAACTTTTGAAATTCATGATATCCTTAGTGGGACTGGAGTCCCTTACCAAATATTACCTCTTAAGGCATTTGACAATAGTGGGGCAGCTAGTTATTTCAATATTGTATGCAGTACCTATCATGGAGTCCAAATAGCAGATATTATCCAGATGAGTTTTGGATGGTATGAGCCAGATCCTGATGACATACAAAGTACAGTTTTTAAAAGTTTATTAGAAATTTTTAATGATGTTGTTGTGGTCACCTCCGCTGGAAATAATGGAGAAAATAATGATACCAATCCTCACTATCCATCTGGGTATAATCTTGACCACATTATTGCAGTAGCTGCAACTAATAAAGAAGCTACAGATTCTGCCTATTGGTCAAATATTGGTCCTATTAGTGTAGATTTTTGGGCTGTTGGAGAAGAAGTTCCATTTTATGATTATGAAGGTAACCTCATATCAGGAGGAGTTGATGGTACTTCTTTTGCTGCACCTCAAATAGCAGCATTAGCAGCGATTCAGAAATTTTATGGTGACGCAGATATATCACCAGAAGAGATTATCAATTTGATCAATATCTCTGGCCTTGAAGCTCCTGATGCATTTGACAATTTGGTTAAATATGATAAGTATTTTCCTTTGATGGTGGAATGATTACGAACAAGTATTAACAAGGGTTAGTATTTTTAATGTTTGTCTGGTCTATTGGTCAGACAAACATTTTATTTTGAGTGGGTTTGAATTCAAGTGACTTGTATTTTTTTTGTTAATTGATACGGTATTGGATATTTGTGAGTGTAAATTTTTAATTTTATTTATTTTTAGAGAAACATTCATTATCACCCCTTGAATTCTAAAGCCCTCATAGATGAAACGTCATTTAATCTATCTTGTCTTCATATATTGTTTTATTGGTCATTCTTCAAATATATGGGCCCAAGAAGACATAGCTTCTAAAATAGAATCGCTTAAAAAAATAGAATCTGATTCATTAAGAGTAAGTCAATTTCATGCTTTATTTGAGCTGGTTCAAAGTAATGATGACACAGATGTAAAAGCAGAGATCTTTTATGAACTGGGTAAGGGATATTCTAAACTTCTAAATAATAATAAGGCAATTGAATTTTATCTTAAGGCAATTGAATTTTGTAAGAAGGATAAATCAGTAAGGCTCAAATTACTTAATGAAAGTAGATATGGGTTGTCTAAAGTGTATAAGAGACTTTTGAAATTTGAAGAGGAAAATCAGTTGTTTAGTTCAATTATACAGGAAGGGCGAAATGACTTGATCACAGCTAAAGCTCATTCTAATCTTGGCAGAAATATGGTAAGAAAAGGTGATTATCATTCAGGGATTCAGTATCTTAATTCTATGCTGACTGATACTGAATTAATGAAAAGTATAGACAATGAACTTGTATTAAGACAAAAAATAATCTTTATCTATTCTTTGAAATATGAGAGTAATTTTGAAGCCAATGAAGAAAGTCCAGATCTAGAAAATCTTAAAAAACATCAATATGAAATAGAAAGAAAATTTCATCAATCAAATATTTCTGAAAACGCATATTTTGCAATGCATACCAATCTAGCTAATGTTTATGGAGCTTTTGCTGGAGGGTTGAACAACGCTTTGGAATCATACACTAAAACTTTGAATCATTATAAAGATCAGAAAGATGAATACTACACACTCCTCTCAGTTTCTAATATCGGCAATGTATATTCAAAGCAAAAACTTTATAGCAAAGCGAATGCCTGTTATCAAGAAGTAATAGATAAGGCCAATGATCCAGACCTAATAGCAGCTGCATATAGCAATATGGGATATTTTTTAAACGTGGATTCATCAAGTGCAAAAGTTCCATATTTCTACAAAGCATTTAATATTCTACTTGGACAAAATAAAAGTAATGACATCTCCTATGTACTTCCAAAGTTGGAGGAAATTCGTGCTACTATCTATGAATTAGATTTCTTAATTTATCTAATTGATTTGTCTTCCATATTGGTCCAATCTTATAAAGAATCCAAAGATCTTTTCTACTTGCATAGTGCCAAGGAATCAATTTATCTCATTGATCAATTGGTGTCAAGAATTCGCTACGAAAGTTTGAGTCAGGAATCCAAGCTTTATTGGATTGAAAAAGGAGTAGATACTTATATGCTCGGAGTCGAAGTTTGTCATTTGTTGAATCTGCCTGATGAAGCTTTTTATTTTATGGAGAAAAACAAGGCTTTGCTATTGCAAGAAAATATAAAGACTTTACAAGCAAAATGGGAACTAGATATTCCAAGCAAAACTTTAGAACGTGAATACAGCTTATATTATCAAAGAGTTGATTCGTATGAAAAATTTCTTAAAGATCCAGATGATTTACAGATCGCAGGATTATACAATCAGGTCAATAAAGAATATGCTGTTTTTATGGATTCACTGGAGCAAGAATACTCCGGTTACGCTAAAACAAAAAAGCAAATAGAAATCATATCACTTGACGAAGCACTGAATAGATACGTTTCCGATGATAATTGTTTAGTAGAATATATTTTAAATGACAAGGATGGTTATGGAATTTTTTGTTCATCAGAAGAAAAGATTCTATTCAAAATTCCTGATGTGCTAGCATTTCAATCGGAATTGTCAACTTTGAAAAATTATTGGACAAAGCCTATTCTTGATAAAACAGAGACATCTGACTTTCAAAAATTAGCTCATTCAGTATTTCAAAAATTATTCCCATTCACAGATGCCTTGGATAAATTGTCAGGTAAACAAGTCACAATCATTTCAGACCAAAAATTAAATCACACTCCATTTGAAGCTCTCTCTGTTAGTATTGAGCTTGATTTAGCAGATAGTTATTTAATCAACTTTGGTAAAATCTCTTACTTGCAATCGATCTCTGTTTCTGAGCAAATCAAACAAAAAGAAAATAATCCTCAATTCTCACTCTTAGGGCTTGCGCCATATGAATTTCAATTCGATGAATTACCGACTTTATCAAAATCAAAAGAAGCAATTGAAGCATTATCAACTTTTAAAAATTCAAAAGTATTAGTCGAAAGTGACGCTACAAAAAAGAACTTCCTGGAGGAGATAAACAAATATGAGATTATACATTTGAATACTCATGCTGGAGTAGATTCATTCAATCTAGAGCCTTGGATTGCATTTAGAGACGAAAAATTAGGTCTGAATGAACTCTATGGTAAAGAGAATCAAGCAGAACTGGTGGTGCTAGATGCTTGCAAAACGAATGATGGTAAGCTGCTGTCAGGAGAAGGAATACTAAATTTATCAAGAGTTTTTTTTTACAACGGGACACAAAGTGTATTGGCGTCAAATTGGAATGTGAATGAAAAATCAGGGAATGAGATAATGAAAAATTTCTATATCCAACTCCAAAGAGGAAAAACTAAATCTGAAGCATTACAATTGGCAAAAATCAACTATTTGAAAGGCCATCAATTTTCGGATGTCCTTCCTTATTATTGGGCTGCATATACCATCACAGGTGATATTTCCCCTGTAGATCTGAGCCTTTCTGATAATAGATTGATCTATTTAGGAATAATTATCATTGCCCTTGTTTTCGTTTTTTTCTTTTATTATCGATCAAAATTATAGTTTTTTCTTGCCTCAGTATCAAATTTTTAGGCTAAGTTATTTTGAAAATGTAATGCCTAAGAGAACTAGAATCATTGACAATGAAAGGGTTAGAATTAGATGTTGACATTTAACCACAAAGGTCGCAATGGCAGTGCAAGGTTCACAGAGTTAGATGTTGACTTTTGATATATTCATTCCGCATCAAAATAAATCTTAGCCATTTTTCGGAAAATTAATGCCTTATAGGCTATTCCAAATTTAATTGGATGAACCATTGATTGATAAACGATTACAAAAATTTCAACAAAGAAATATCCTTTGTCGATTCATGTATTAGACCAATAAAAATCTTTCAATAAACATCAGCTTCCATTTCTCTCAACATTTTTTGGGTAATGAATTTCTACTTGTGACACCTATAGGTATATCGATCGATTAAATGGCGAATCTCGAAAAGCCAAATGAAAAGAGTAGAGAATAAATTTAATAAATCTTAAAAATTATGAAAAGAATAATATTACTTCTGATGGTTGGAATTGCTACAACTTCATATGGTCAATTTGATCCAATTGGATCTGATTGGTTTACGAATGATAAAATTGGAATAGGTGTGACAATACCAACTGCTAGACTGGATGTAGGAATGAAAAATAATTTTATTACTAATGATGAATCTGGTATAAGAGTTACCTATCCAAATGTGGCAATACCTAATGGTTCCTTTGATTATAATAAAAGCATTTTTGAAGTAAGACGAGACGTTTCATTCGGCTCCAATTCGAATTTCCATTCTGATTTTATTGTAAAAAGAGGTGGGAAAGTAGGAATAGGAACAGATGACCCTCAAACTAGATTGGATATAAGATTGCCTCATAAACAAGAAATAGTTATTCAATCAGAAGTTGCAGATACATACGGAGGATTTCTTTTCAACCACAGCGATGGTACTGCCAACTGGAGAATTCGTGCATATAGCAATTTTACAGGTGGGTATAATAATATTCTAGGAATTCAAAGTGCAGGAGGAGCAGGAGAACTGTGGATAGCTGCTAAGAAAACGTTGATTGGCGATTTTTTCGATTTTGATGAAGATTGTGAAGATTGTGATGACTTCCTACTATATGTAAAAAAGGGAATCCGGACTGAAAAGGTAAAAGTTGAACTTGCTTCTGGAATATGGGCAGATTATGTTTTTGAAGATGATTATGAGTTGATGTCATTGGACAAGGTAGAAGAATTTATTAACACTAATGGACACTTGCCAAACGTACCATCTGCAGCTGAAGTCGAAAAAAACGGCATTAATCTAGGGGAAATGGATGCTTTATTACTTGAAAAAATTGAAGAATTGACACTTCACATGATTTCATTAAAAAAGGAGAATGAGGAAATGAAAACCATTTTGGAAACCATTAAAAAGAAGTAATATGAAATATTCATTAATAATAATACTTGTATTACTTCTATGTTCTGGGCTTTCAGCGCAGATTTCTATTAATGGTTTTAACATAGTGTGTCCAGACGACCATGTGGAGTATTCTATTTATGAAGGATCATGCGGTTACCAGGTTGAAGTAATTGAATGGGTGATTGATGGGGGGTATGTGGTCAGTGAGACTGACCATTCTGTTCTAGTTCATTGGGATAATCCTGGAGTGGAAACACCATCGGTAGACGTACTATATCGTTGTTGGCCGAATATCGATCCTGAGGATTACTACGATGATTGGGCTTTTACGAAGGATATCGATTTTAGGGCTATTCAAACACCTCTATTTGGTGTGGCGTCAATTAGTATTCCAATGGATGAAAATGACCCTTTTGTTATTTCTACTCCAAATCAAGGAACAGGATTTAAATATTCATGGACATTTCCTGAATGTTTGCCAGGTATCGATGGATCGTATGCAACTATGGTATTCCCAGACTTAGTTTCGGCGGGTACAATTTGTCTTACTGTTACAAATACCTATTGTGATGAGACCTACACAGAATGTATTGAAATTACTAGATCTTGTTTGAATTCGATAACTTTTTCTGAACCTGACGAATTGCCTGTATTTACCAGCGTAAACCAGTTCATCCATACTTCAGGAAATGTTGAGACTGCTCTTCCGAGTGTGGAGTTTAAAGCAGGAACGGCGATCAACTTGAATCCGGGGTTTTCCGCTAATGCAGATTTTCTTGCTCATATTGCACCATGTGGAGGTCCAGAGGGTGAAGGTTGTATCGGATTAGAAACTTCAGGTTTAGTATCTGCGTATGACACCAATACAAATAAGGAAACACCCTCAAAAGTTAATATTAACGACGATCATGCTGTCAATGTTTTGAATAAAAAGGATGACGTCAAAATGAGGATTTCTCCTAATCCAGCAATGGATAATTTCGCTATAACATTAGATGGATTTGATCGAAGTCAAGATTACAGTTTTGAAGTTTTAAGCTTGGATGGGAAAGGACTTCTTAAGGGACATATTTCTGACCCAAAGACTTTCATCGATATAAGCAGTCTCAGTAAAGGTATTTACTTAGTAAAAGTAAATACAAGAAGCAAAATATCAGTTACTAGACTAGTGAAATATTAATTGTTTTGAATACTTTCAGAATGATGTGGTTCAGAAAATTAATATATTCTGGACCACTCATTTTGAGTTATAGATCCATTCCAAAACACACCGCAACTTCTAACTAATGATTATAGATATGAATTTTCGTAAAAAGAGAAAATTTGAAGCGCCCTACAAGTATTGAAGAGGATAATACATATAATACCTTAAGACTGGTGAAGAATTAAGTTAGAACTGGAGACAACAGTTTGCTTTAGTAAAGAGGGTGCTTTGTATAAGCATCCTCTTTCAATTTTTACAATAACTTGAGACTCGGTACGGATTATTGAATATCATCGCCTCTCAATATCCTGAATCTCTTCCTTGCTTCCACTGCAAAAGTACTCCCAGAAAAATCCAAAAATAGTTTCTCGTACAAGCCCTTTGCTTTTTCTGGTTTCGACAACACCTTCTCATACAATTCTGCCAATTCAAAAAGAGAATTATCGGCTCGGATTTCTTCTGGGTAATTGGTGATTATTGTATCATATGCTGCTATAGCATCATTGTATTTCTTTTGCTTGCGGAATATATTTGCCTTGTTGTACAGAATATCATCTTCCAAGCCATGTTCAGGAAATAAGATCAATATCGAATCCATTTTTTCAAAAGCATCATCAAATCTATTTTGAAAGATCAGTTGATCAGAGATGGCAAACATCTTCAACGGTACATCAGTGGTATCCAATCCGAGATTGTCCATTATGAAAACAGACCTATCGATGGCGTCATTTGAGATTAACTTTGAAGTAGCAGTTTTGAGGATGTCAAATTGTTCTTGAGCCCATTCGAAATCTCCTCTGTAATAAGAAAGCATTGCATTTTTGAATCTTGCCCTTTCTCCTAGAATTCCTTCCTTCATTTGTTTGTCGACCTGACTATAAAGCAATGTCGATTCCCACACATCTCCCTGCATCAACATATAATCAGCCAGATTGAGTTTTCCATTTGCCACCACATATTTGTCTACACCAGCAAACCCGATCATCTCTTTTAGGATTTTAATAGCCGAATCCAGATCATTCAGATACAAGGCTTCGAAATCAGCCAATTCTGACATCAAAAGAGCCGTTTGTCTATTTCTTCCAAATTCATCCAAAAATGAATTGTATTCTGCCTTCAGACTAATGAGATCTTCTTTTGTATAATCGTAATTTCCAGTGATTTTCTTTTTCTTAGAATTGAGTGATCCTCTTTTAGCATCAAGATAATAACTTGAGTTTTCCCCTTTGGTATCTGTGACATATTGATAAGCCTCTATAGCTACATCATAAGCTCTGTCATTATAGGCGATTTCTGCAATTTCAAAAACTCGACCACCATTTTCTTCATTTCTTCGGTCTACACTTCGAGCTTGTCTGAATGCCGTTTTATATTCTTTTCGATGGATAAATGTCCAAGCTAGTACTTCATAGTAAAGATCATTCGCATCAATTTCCTGAACCCTTTCATAAAGTTGCCTTTGTAATTCTACATAGCCATCTTCTTCCAAATATCTCTGGAGGGTATTTATAAAGTTATTGATATTGGATTTGAATCTATTGATACTATTGAGATAATAGGTTATCATTTTATCAGTTTCTCCTTTCCTTCTATACAAATCTGCAAGTTGGTAAGAAAATACACTTGGTTTGTTACTTAACCGTTCCCCTTTTTCATATACTTGAATCGCTAAATCATATTTTGCCAAACCAGCAAATGAACTACCAATTTTACTAATCATTCCAGGATCAGCAGTCATATTTTGAATAGCCTTTTTGTATTGTTTTTCTGCATTCTCAGAATCAAATTGTTTTTCATAAAGATTTCCGTACGTCACATACAATTGGACATCTTTAGGTCTATTTTTTATCTGAGCTTTTATACCTTTTTCAGCTTCTACATAATCTTCTACTGCTATTAATGATTCAATGTATCTATTGAAATAATAGTCATTCTTTTTAGTCTTATTAAAAAGCTTCAAATACATAGTTGCAGCTTTCTCATATTCTCCAGATTGATAGTATTGATTAGCCAATCGAGAATCCTGTGCTGTTATGCTAAATGAAATAAATGATATGATGAGGATTATAAATAATCGCATATAGTTCATGTTAAAATAATTTACAATGCCAAAATTACTAAAATGAGTCGATTTCATGCTTCATAATAGAGATTCGATTTCAAAACGTTATATATTGATGGATTGTTTCGTATTAAGTGACCTTTACAATTTTGTAACGTTTTAATTAATGTATCATTCCTAATGATGGATAAAGTTATATATATAATGCTAATGTTGGCCTTTCCATTTTTACTCAATGGTCAATATTTTTTAGAATTGCATTCTGAATCAAATAATTCTTTCAGAGAATGGGAATTTTTAATGGAGAAGGATTCTACAGAAGTGGAAGGAGACTTGGAACTGACTTGGGGACTTAACAATGATTTTACCCAATGGCAATATAGAGTAGATGAGTTATACGGTGAGATATCTCAAAAATTCAATAATAACCCAGGAATTTGGGAACTGAGGTCAGAAGGAAAAATAATCACAATCAGACAAGTGTGGCCAGGAGATGCTTCTGAATGGAAGATAAGTTACGATGAACGATCTTTTGTTATAAGAGCTGTGTACTCACATCGCTTTGATGAATGGTCAGTTGTCGGAAATAATTACGGAGAATTAGCAATGTACACTGAAATCCAAGGAGATATCAGAGACTGGATAGTGTCAGACTACATGATTGATTCCATAACCTTCGAAGAACGCATGGCAGCAATTTTCATAGCCCTATATTCCAGTACCCCCAAAATCTAGACTCAATAACTAATTAACTCAATAACTAATTAACTCAATAACTAATTAACTCAATAACTCAATAACTAATTAACTCAATAACTCAATAACTCAATAACTCAATAACTAATTAACTCAATAACTAATTAACTCAATAACTAATTAACTCAATAACTAGATAACTCAATAACTAGATAACTCAATAACTCAATAACTAAAAAATTAAGTCGTCGTTTCCTTAAGGCTCTTAAGACTTATCGCATCAATAATCTGTTGACCATGCTCTTTAGTCTTCACCTTATCAATAATAGTCTCTATAACACCCATTTCATTCACTACGACCGTTGTCCTATAAACACCTACAATCTCTCTCCCCATAAATTTCTTAGGTCCCCAATATCCAAAGGCATTAATCATTTCTTTTTCAGTATCGGCAAGTAGTGAAAACTGGAACTCGTATTTATCAATAAATTTTTGATGTTTTTTTTCTTTATCAGGACTCACTCCAAATACTTGATATCCATTATTTTTAAAATATTTGAAATTATCTCGAATACTACAGGCTTCTTTAGTACATCCTGGAGAATCGTCTTTCGGGTAGAAAAACAAAACATATTGTTTTCCTAATAGTGAGTCATTTGAAATAATTTGCCCTTTTTCATTAGGCAAAGAAAAGCTTGGTACTTTATCTCCTTCTTTTAACATTGATTTTTCAATTTTGGCTTCAATAGAAACTATACTGTTCAGGTGTTAGGAATGATAGCTAAATAAGGTTTCATATTTTGGGGTGGCTATTTTTATCTTCGACAAGGCAAAAAGCGCAGGCATAGCGTTAGCTATGGTGAGTATTTTTAACGAAGTCGGAGGAAAAAAGAGACCCTCAAAAGTGATACTTTATTTGTTTACCATTCCTTAATTGATAATATTAAACAATCTTATTGGTTTTTAGTTTTAATCTTTCTGAAAATTGAGTTCTTCTCTCAATTTTAACTAAAATCTCAAGCTTCTAAAAAGCTTTAATTAAGGTATTTTAGGTAATTATCAAATAATGAAAAATGCTACTATGAATCACATCATAAAAAAAGCATATACAAAAGAGGCTCATTCTTAAAGGGTAATATCTTATCTAATATTATACATGTATACTACCCCAAAAAAGAGGGTATGAATTGGTATAAATAACACATTACAAAAATTTCTGATGGCATCATATTGGCACTCTACTCGATGTTGATTTGAAAGTCAAATTCAAAAATCAGCATTTGAATGAAAAAGTTGTCTCAATGAATTTTGACTTTCGAATCTTCGTTTATAATGAAATTATAGTTAGAAATGTACTCAAGCATTTCGAACTATTAAAACCAAAACTCAATGATTCGACGTAAAGACGAGCACAGTCGACTAGATGCTAGGTTGATGTTGGCGTGCACAATGTTAGTGGTATTACTCTTTTTTATGTTTTCTACCTTTTGACGGAATATGAGAAAACAATTTTGAAAATTGAAAACCGAAAGTGATGAAAATTTGCTTTCGGTTTTTTTTATTTTGGAAATTGGAGAGAAATTATTACACGGAGATTCGAGGAGGATTCACGGAGATTCACGGATCTTTTAAATCGCACAATCGCAGAAACTCCGTGAATTCTCAATTTAATCTCCGTGTAATTCCTAAAATTGTCAACATCCACTCATGCAAAACCTTAAACCCTTTCAAGTCAACATCCAACTTTTTTTCAACTTTCATCCTTCAACTCTCAATTATCCACTATAAATTATTCATTATAAATTATCAATTGTACATTAGCATTTCATACCAACCACACAACATTTTATGGCTGAAAAAAAGCTTTTTTTATTAGACGGACATGCCCTTGTATACAGAGCGCATTTTGCTTTCATCACAAGACCATTAATAAACTCAAAAGGAATTAATACTTCCGCTATTACTGGATTCGTTCGGACATTATGGGACCTTCTTGTTAATCAAAAACCGACACATATCGCCGTTGCTTTTGATCCTAAAGGAGGTACATTTCGACATGATTATTTTCCTGAGTACAAAGCCAATAGAGATGCCACCCCGGAAGACATTACGATTGCATTTCCATACATTCGAAAAATTGTAGAAGCTTTTAATATTCCTATCGTTGAAGTGCCAAATTTTGAAGCGGATGATACCATAGGCACATTGGCGAAGCAAGCGGAAAAAGAAGGTTTTCAAGTTTATATGGTGACTCCAGATAAGGATTATGCTCAGCTTGTTTCTGAGAATATTTTTATGTACAAACCTTCACGTCAGGGGAATGGAGTTGATATTCTTGGAGAAAAAGAAATCTTGGAAAAGTGGGATCTTGAGAATGTTCTTCAGGTTATCGATGTGCTAGGGTTGCAAGGTGATGCCGTAGATAATATTCCAGGAGTACCAGGAATCGGACCTAAAACTGCGGTGAAATTGTTGAAAGAATTTAAATCAGTAGAAGGCATCCTAGCCAATACAGATCAATTGAAAGGAAAGCAACGTGAGAATTTAGAAACTTTTGCAGAGCAAGCAAGATTATCCTATAGATTGGCAACAATTGATCTCAATGTTCCAATTCAATTTGATGCGGAAAGATATATTATCGAGCCGTTCAATAAGCCAGTACTTGAAGAACTCTTTATGGATTTAGAGTTCAGGACATTGGCACATCAGATTCTAGGTCAAGGTGAGGACTCAAAACCGAAAAGTCAACAAGGTGATCTTTTTGCTACTTACTCAAATGCAACCACCAAAGAAATAGCAGAAACAAGAAAGACATACTCAGTTGCTAAAAATGATATAACTAACCTAGAACACGACTATAAATTAGTAGATACGGAAGAAGGGAGGAAAGAATTAGTAGGAAATCTACAAAAGCTTTCTTCATTCTCATTTGATACAGAGACCACTAATATTGATGCGAACTTGGCGGAATTAGTTGGATTAGTCTTTTCATATGAGGAAGGCATAGCTTACTATGTTCCCATTCAAGAAGATCAGACAGTTGCGAAATCAATATGTAATGAATTCAAAGGAGTGCTGGAAGATCCGAATATTGAAATTGTTGGACAAAATATCAAGTATGACGCTCTCGTAATGCGATGGTATGATATCATTTTGGATGGTCCGTTTTTTGACACAATGATTGCACATTATTTGTGTGAGCCAGACCTTAGGCATAAGCTAGACAATTTGACTGTGACTTATTTGGATTATAAAATGGTTCCAATAACGGATATCATTGGTAAAGCAGGTAAGAATCAGCTGACAATGCGTGATGTCGATATCGAAAAAGCAAAAGAATATGCGGGTGAAGATGCAGATATGACATTGCGTTTGCAAGCACCTTTTATAGAGCTGCTCAAGGAGAATGAAATGTATGAATTGTACAATTCTATCGAAGCACCGTTGATCAAAGTACTTACTGCAGTTGAATTTGAAGGAGTAAGAATTAACAAGAAATTTCTTGATGAATATTCTGTTACTCTTGGAAATTTGATAGCAGAGACAAAAAAAGATATCTATGCTGATGCAGGAGTCGATTTTAATATCGCTTCTCCAAAACAAGTAGGGCAGGTGCTTTTTGAAAGACTAGAAATTCCATATCGCTGGAAAAAAACAAGTTCGGGTCAATATTCTACCGATGTAGCTAAATTGACAGAATTGGCTGCAAAGCATGAAATTGTCAATAAAATCTTGACCTTTAGAAAGTATAGTAAGCTTAAATCTACTTATGTGGATGCGCTTCCATTAATGATAAATCCAAAGACAAACAGGGTTCATAGTAATTTTAATCAAGCGAGAGCAGCTACAGGACGATTGAGTTCGGACAATCCTAATTTACAAAATATACCTATCCGGGATGAAGCAGGTAGAGAAATCAGAAAAGCATTCGAACCGAGAGACAAAGACCATATCTTACTTGCGGCAGATTATTCTCAAATAGAGTTGAGATTGATCGCAGAGATCAGTAAGGATGAAGCGATGATGGAGGCCTTTGTACAAGGCAATGACTTCCATAGAGCTACAGCTGCCAAGGTCTATGATGTCCCATATGATGAAGTGACAGCTGATCAGAGAAGGAATGCGAAGACTGTCAATTTTTCGATTACCTATGGCGCAGGAGCTACCAACTTATCTAGACAACTGAACATAAAGCGGACAGAAGCAATTGAACTAATCGCCGAATACTTCAAGCAATTTCAAGGATTGAAGCAATATATGGATGACACCATAGAATATGCCCGGACTAATGGATATGTAAAAACATTATTAGGTCGAAGAAGGAACTTGAGGGACATCAATAGCAAAAATGGAATGATCAGGAGTAATGCAGAACGAATGGCGATCAATACCCCAATTCAGGGTACTGCGGCAGATATGATCAAGATAGCTATGATAAATATCCATAAACAAATGCTGGAAGATCAGTACAAATCGAAGATGATACTTCAAGTGCATGATGAATTGGTCTTTGATGTCTATAAACCCGAATTAGAGAAGTTGAAAGCAATGGTTGAGGAAAAAATGAAGAATGCCATCCCTAGTTTGAAAGTTCCGATTTTGGTAGGTATGGATACGGGAGAGAATTGGCTTGAAGCGCATTAGAGATTGGAAAAATTGGAAAGATTGAAAAGATTGAAGAGATTGAAAAAGATTGGAGAGATTAGCCAATTAACAATCTTTCCAATTAACAATCTTTTACAGAATTAAACCACGCTATAAAATAGAAAATAAATTTGAGCTATTTAGATAAAATATACAATTTGAATGATGCGATTGCTCAACTTTCTAAACTAAAAATGGAAGGTGAAAAGATCGTGTTTACTAATGGTTGTTTTGACTTGCTGCATAAAGGACATATCTCATACCTTGAAAAAGCTAAAGAGCTTGGAAACTATCTGGTAGTAGGACTAAATTCAGATTTATCAGTTCGTAGACTTAAAGGAGAGGGGAGACCAATAAAAGAAATAGAAAGTAGAATTGCAGTATTGGCAGGTTTGGCTTCAGTAGATATGGTTGTCGTATTTGAAGAAGACACTCCCAAAGATTTAATTGAAAGTTTGAATCCAGATGTTTTGGTTAAAGGAGGAGATTATAAAATAGAGGATATCGTTGGGGCAGACTTTGTGCTTCAGAATGGTGGTGAAGTGCTGACAATAGATTTTGTGGCTGGGTACTCCAGCAGTTCAATTATTCAGAAAATGGAAAGCGATTAATAAGATGAGTAATACAATCAAAGAAGTATACGATTTTTTGCATTCTGTGGCTCCATTTCAATATCAAGAGAGTTATGATAATGCAGGACTCATTGTGGGAGATTCCGCTAAAGCCTGTACGGGTGTAATTACATGTCTAGATAGTACAGAAGCAGTCATTGATGAGGCCATAGCCACAGGTTCAAATCTGGTAGTAGCGCATCATCCCATTGTTTTTAGAGGATTGAAGCGATTCAACGGGACTAATTATATTGAGAAAGCGGTAATAAAGGCCATTAAAAATGACATTGCCATTATTGCTATCCACACCAATCTAGACAATGTGATTTCAAATGGTGTCAATGAAAGGATTGCCAAACAACTTGGGTTAGAGGAGATCGAACCACTTGCTGTGAAAAAAGAGATTGATCAATCAAATGGACCTGTAGGTTCAGGTGTTTTAGGGTTTTTGCCCAAAGAAATTGATGAGATGGATTTCTTGCAGAGTCTGAAGGATAAAATGAAAGTTAATGTAATAAAGCATACGAATCTTCTAGGAAATAAAATAACTAAAGTAGCCGTATGCGGAGGGGTTGGAGGATTTCTTCTGAAAGATGCCATTAGGAGTGGAGCACAGGTTTTTATTACTTCCGATTATAAATACCATGAGTTTTTTGACGCCAATGACCAGATCGTTATCGTTGATATTGGGCATTATGAGAGCGAACAATTCACAATCAACCTATTACAGGAGCTAATAAGTAGAAATTTTAGTACCTTTGCAGCCCATTGCACAAAAATTAATACAAATCCTGTTAATTATTTATAATAACTAGTAGATATATGGCGACACAAGAACTGTCTGTAAAAGAGAAATTAGAAGGATTATATGCCTTACAACGAATTGATTCTAAGCTAGCAGCGATCGAAATTCTAAAGGGAGAACTGCCTATAGAAGTGAGCGATTTAGAAGATGAAATCATTGGATTAGAAACAAGAATATCTAAGCTTAAAGAAAGTATTGAAGCAATAGATTCTGAAGTAAGCGCTCATAGGGCCAATATGGCTGAGTCTGAAGCATTGATCGAAAGATACAATTCACAACTTGACAATGTAAAGAACAATAGAGAGTACGATGCATTGACAAAAGAGATTGAACTTCAAAAACTTGAGATTCAATTATCTGATAAGAAGATAAATGATACCAAGGGCGGAAAAGGGGTCAAGGAAGATGCTTTTGCTAAGGCAGAAGAAAGATTGGACGGAAAACAGAAAGATCTTGAAACTAAAAAAGTTGAGCTAGAAAAGATTATTAGCAAAACTGAGAAGGAAGAAAATAAATTGAAGAAAGCCTCTGATAGAGCTAAGAAGACTATCGAGGAAAGATTACTGAAATCATACAACAAGATAAGTAGTAGTTATAGAAATGGCCTTGGAGTCGTGACTGTAAATAGAGGATCTTGTGGAGGATGTTTTAATAGAATACCACCTCAACAGATTATTGAGATCGGAGTGATGAAAAATATCATCGCATGTGAGCATTGTGGAAGAGTAATCGTTGATGAGACATTTGGAGAGGATTAGTAATCACTCATTAAGAAAAAATATGAAATCCTCTTTTCTTAATTGAAAAGGGGATTTTTTGTTTATTTTAGTTAAGTTTGAAAAGACCATCTTGCATTTTTTATAAAAAATACGTATTTTTGAAATAAAATTACGTATGAATACGAAATTGACTTTGTCTATTAAACAAGATGTAATTGAAAGAGCAAAAAAGTTTGCAAAAAACTCTAATAGAAGTTTGTCTGAAATAATTGAATCTTATTTAGACAAGATAACAAACACTAAAACATCTGAACACGATAATGAACTTGATAAAATACGAGGTATAATTTCACTGCCTAAAGATTTTGATGAAAGAGTTGAGATTAGAAAAATTTTGACATCAAAGCATTTAGGATGAACTTGTTTCTTGATACCAATATATTAATTGATATTGTTGCAAATAGAAAACCTTTTTGTCAATGGGCATATGAAATTTTTAAAGATCAGAAAAGAGGGAAATGGAAATTAATTACGTCTTCCAGTTCAATCTTAACAACATACTATATTATTGAAAAAGAACTTGGTTCAAATAAGGCTAAACAAGCAATTAAAATTCTCTTGTCACGACTAGAAGTTCAATCTATTAATAAATTAAATCTGTTAACTGGACTTAATATAAATTTTAAAGACTATGAAGATGCAGTCCAACATGAATGTGCAATATCTCACAAAAATATTAAGTACTTCGTAACTAGAAATAAAAGAGATTATAAAAACAGTTTAATTGAAATTGTAAGTTCAGAAGAATTATATATATAACAATCGTTAATCTAAAGAACGAAAGTGTTTTAAAAACTAAATGTTAATTATATTGTTCAATTTTGATTGTCAATGAGTTAGCGAGATCGATAGTAAAAGTTATTACTATTCGAAATTCCAAAATTCGAAATTCGTAATTCATTGATAGTCAGATATTTTAATTTCAGTCTTAACAATACGTTTTTAAATCACTTCACGGTTATAAATTATTTCTTAGGAATGATACATTAATAAAGTACGCTTTTATACGCAGGAATTTTATTTTTCAACAAGGCAAAAAACGTAGACAATGCAGGGCATTGGCGAGGCTTTATAACGCTGTAGAAAGATAAAATAACAAGTAGAAAATGTTACTTTATTATTGAATCATTCCTTAGCTCTGTTTTTATCGAAAATCACAAGCTTCTAAAACAAAAAGAGCACTAAATTTTTAAAACCCTAGTAGAAATTTTATTACCTTTTGAGTCATAGACTATTATGGTAAATAGACCGGTATCATCTATTTCTATACTATCACTATTCACTAATTCATCGTAGCTTTTATCGATTATTACCGAAACATCGTTTTTGTATACGATAAGTCTATGAAATGGGTTAGAACATTGTATGGTGAAGCCTCCTGAAGTTGGATTTGGAAATACAGAGACATTAATTCGTCTTTCAGGGATATCCAAAGTACTGGTATAACAGATATCGTTTTGAATAGATAGTTTCCAATCACTGTTCAATTTCATTAAATTGACAGATACAAACCACTTGTTATCAATTTTTTCCCAATAATCATACGCTGCAATTATCCCACTATCAGAAGTCAAGAAGGCAGATGAAACTGAACTGACAGAATCTGGAATTACCTTTATTTGTTCAATGAAATTTCCTTCTAAATCATAAGTTCTATGCCACCCTTTAAATGTGAAAATGTGTAAAGTATTATCTATAATCTTTCTAACAATCCCATTATCGAAGCTTGGCTCATCTTCAAATAGTTCTCTTTTTAGTATTTCTTCGTCCATTTTATATTTTGAAATGTACGATTTAGTGGAATTGTTAACTACCTCGTCAAACCTACAGATGTATGTCGAATCGTCTAAAAGAACCAATTGGTCATAATTTCGATATATGCTGTCATTCTTAAGTTTTATAAGATGAGTTTGGTTGAGTTCATAATCTGAAATACTAATGTGTTGACCAATGTGATCATCAACTATAATCGAAAAGACAGAGTTCTTTGTAGCATCTTGATATTTATAATAAAAAAAATCAGGGTGCCAGTTTTCTTTTGAAAGCATTTTTTGTCTCTTCATATCTTTATTGAGAACAGACAAACCTAAATCGACATCATTGGCAGAAAATTGATAAAGTGTGTTGTTGAAAACCTTAGATTCATTCATTAGATACTTTTTGCCGTAATATCCAATATCACCTATGAGGCTAAGGTTGTATATGTCAAGTTGTAAATAATAGGTACTTACTAATCCATTGGAAAATGCACCAGTTACAAAGATCTTAGAATCATATTCAATAATATTTTCGAAATCATAAAAATCATCTTCAAAAGGATTATTGTAGAGATATTCAAGGTGATTTACATATCTTCCACAATGATCAAACAGATAAAGTCTTTCAATCCTGCTTTGAGGGATAGTAATATCACTTTCTAAGGTTTTAACACAATAGTATCCATTGCTTAATTGTGTCAAATGCATAATTTCTTCAATCTCATATTCGGAAGTAGTAGATTGTATAAAACTATGTTGCGCTTTTAGCAAGCAGGGTAAAAAGATTAATAATATGTAAGTCAGTTTTTTCATTCTTCCAAGTCGAATATATAGCAATGCGTTTTATGTCTAACTGATTGGGAACTATCGATCATTTTAGCGAATACAAATAATCTATCTTCTATACGTATGTATTCGGAAATATAGAGTAGGTCAGCAATTTCATAATCAATTTTTTCCTTTATAAAACCCGTATTTTCAAGCACATAAAATCCGATTATGGGGTCTTGCTTGGAAGGATTCAAAATGTTATCAGCATGAGAATAGTACGGAACAATAAATCCAGATTCAATATTTGTCAAGGGAAGGAGAGCAGAGTAATATCCTTCGAATACATTGAATTCCAATTTATTATTTTTATAATTCAACAGGCTGGCATCACTGCTGCTCGATATTCCTATATATTGTTTGTGATCGCTTTGCCAAATTAACTCTGACAATAACCAATCATCAAAATAATAGAACTCATGAGCTACAATAATAGAATCCTCTAATATATAACCTGACCAAGTAGTCTTTGGGCCATAAAAGGTATCGTTGGGATTAAATGTTCCTGCTGCAAATATGGTGTCATTTTTAACATTCAAATATTTTAATGAAGAGTCTTTTGATTTAATTTTAACGATCTCAATTTCAGCTGTGAAATCGTTTTTTAATGTGCTCAACTCTAATTCTCTATCGTATATGGTAGTTCCAGAATAACTAAATGTATAAAGTGTGGAATCACTTTCACTAAAAAACAGTTCAGAATATCTAGTAAATATATCTCGACACCAATATTTTTCAGAAATAACATTACCTATTTGGTCCATCTTAACAAGCTTAAACCGAGGGGCGCTTTCATCATTACAATCTTCAGTATCAATCATTGCAAGTAAAAAAATATTACTATTTGAAAAGTGGCTAATGAAATTGTAAGATTCTAGAAAATATCCGATAAATCCTGCTCTTCTTGACAATTCATATTCTCTTAAACTTAACAATTCTCCATAAAAGGAAATATGTCGACGAACTGCCATTCTGTAAGTAGAATCGTTAGCATGCTTCGTAATATGAGAAATCGAAATCATGCTACTATCAGGCAGTGAATTAAGGTTGACTACGATTTCTTGATAATAATTGTCTAATTTCAAACTATCTGCTAAGTCGAGGTTTACATCTTGTCCAGATAAGTCGACTGAGATCTGAATCACAAGTAGTAATATGGTTATTGCCCTGATAATCATATTCTAAAAATAATACTTTAATTGAATTTGTTAAATTCAAATCGATTCTTTTCTCTGAAAGAACGTAGGCAAGACATTATTTCATTTTCTTCTTTGGAATGTAATTTAAAGAAGCCACTTTTATTTACATATAATACTATTTATAGTGTCTTTATACAAAATGGAGAAATTATTAAATGAAAATCCACACAGTTTACCACAAAAACAGATGAATTCGCAACAATATTTACATATTATTAATATTTATATGTGAATATTTTTGTACTTCAATTATAATACATATATTTGTTTTTGTTAATATGTGACAGATATTAATAATAGTTAAGAAACTCCTTTTAATCAAACAATAATATTATACTCATTTGTTTGATTCTTAATGCACTCTCAAGTAATAGAAATTTCATTCTATTAAAATTACACCTTAACCTTAGCACCTTAATAATACATCCTTTATTATTGATGGTATTTTTAGTCTTATAGTCAACATAAGACTACAACTTCATCTACATTTTTAAAAATGACAAGCAGCTTGACACAGTCTGCTATGCATTTGAACACCTCTTATTGTGATTGTTGGGTGAATTCCCAATTAAAAAAAATAATAGCATTAGCTAAACACTATTGGTATGCCCTTAAAGAAATATTCTCTTCCCAAAAAGAGAGTTGAACTCATGGCCGATTTTGCCAACCTAAGTATTGACGCTCGTCAGAATACAATTCTGTGAGTGAGGACCAAATAGTTTAATCAGTAACTTGATTTTACTATTGGATTTCATTTGTATTGTATTGATATACTTAATATTACGTGTGAATTTTCATTAGATGATTGAGTTGCTGAATTGATATATAAATTAATCCAAAACAGCAAAACACAAAATCATTTAAACATGAAAAAAGCTCATTCTAAATCTAAAGTTTGGCCAAACTTTAAGACAAGGTTGAAGATGAAATCTGTAAGTATACTTGCTTTGTCAAGTTTCTTAATTTTAACTTCACTCTCTCTCGCTCTCAATAATTCTAAAACAAGTTCAGATTCAAGAGCTTTCGTAGCATTGAATTGCGCATCAAATATCAGCGGGACAGTATTTTTTGATACAAATTTTGATGGTACCAATAATCCAGAGGATTATGGCATAGAAGGAATTGAAGTATTGGCTTTTAATTGTGAGGGCAATTTTGTCGATTCTGGTACAACAGATGATAATGGCGAATACATTATTACGAACACATCACTCACGGAATTATATCGAGTAGAGTTAAGTGAAACTTCTTTAGAAAGCTTAGAATTGAAACCTGGTCCTTCTGGAGTTGATAATCTATCTAATGTTAGATTTGAAACACCAGGCAACTGTGTAGATTTTGGTGTTGTAGACCCCGATGCCTGTGACGAAAATTTAGTGGCAATTGTCTGTTTTGCGAGAAATACCGATGCTGGTTCCGCTCCAACTGTTGTCTTCTTGAATGAAGATGATGCCAGAGATTGGCCAGGTGGAGCAATAGCAGGTGATACAGATGGAAGGTGGGGCATACCATCTGGAGCAGGAACAGGTACATACCCTCTTACACATTTAGAAGCAGCTAATGTTGGTGAAATCAATACTACATTGGGTTTGGATTTTGATAGTAAAAATTCAAGATTATTGACCGGGTCATACATGAGAGCTTTTGCTCCAATGAATACCAATGGAATAGGGAATATGTTTGCTGAGGCTGCTATTTATCAAATTCCTTTTGATGTCAAAAACGAATCAGCAAACACACCATCGACTTGGCTTGATCTTGAAGACCTGTATGGCGATGGATTTGCCGGAGCTTTTTTAAATGATCCGAATTGGCCAGGTGTTTCTTCATATGGCATTACTGGTAATAATCCTGATTTAATAGGCTATACAGGATTAGGTGCTATGAAGATGGCAAATGATAATAGTGAATTGTATGTTGTCAACTTATTTTCAAGAGAAGTTTTGGTCATTCCTGTTGCCAATGATGGAAGTGCGCCTACAACTACTTCAGAAATCAAAAGTTTTCCTTTTCCAACTTCCGATTGTTCTGGAACATGGCCAGATGGAAGAGACTTGAGGGCTGTTCTAGGTCTTGGTGTTCATCCTATTTCAGGGAGAGTGTATGCAACTTTGACATGTACTGGTCCCACTAAAGCAGATATGATGGGCATAGTTTATTCTTTTGACCCTTCAGACGAAACTCCTTCGGCTAGTGATTTCACTAAAGAATTGGAAATTGCTCTTGATATTGTTAGACCTGCGGCAAGTCCAAATACCAACAGATTTTGGTCGGAAATCAATCATGAATGGGAATCTGTGACCCCTAATGCAGCTCATTACATTGGACATCCTTGTAACAATCCAAATTTTTGTACAGCTGTACCTAATGAGTTTGTTAGCCAACATATTATGCCATGGCTTGGCGATGTGGAGTTTGGGCTGAAAGATGATGGTACTTACGGCATGGTTATCGGAGAAAGAAATCGATATCATGATTTGATTGGTACTTCTTTTTACGTCACAGGAGGAGTGATATATTATGCATGCGGTGATGAAGGAAATTGGACAATCTCGACTGACAATACTTGTGATACGAATACATCCACAGTGGCATTTACTAATTCTGGAACAAGAGCAGGGGCTTTCACTTCAAGTGAGAACAGATATATGATGTATGTAGGTAGAGAAGGAAGTATGGGATCAGGGATGCTTACTTCTACTCCTGGTAGCCCAAATGTAATAATGCCAGTAATGGACAACCTTTCTAATAGTGCTACCTCAGGTCTGGCATGGTTGGATTTTACAACTGGAAATAGAGCAAAAGATGTGAGAATCTTAGGGAATTTTGCTGGAGGAGGATTTGGACAAACGAATTTTACAAAGGCAAATAATTGGGGAGCAATTGCTGGAATGTGTATACCAAACCGGATCGAAATAGGAAATTATGTCTGGTTGGATAGAGATGGGAATGGAATTCAAGATGCATGTGAAGAGGGTATTCCTAACGTTGCGGTTGAATTATATGATAGAGATGGAACAGTACTTATGGGATCTACAATGACTGATTCAGATGGGCAATATTATTTCAATGAGGATAATGTAAATCTAAATGGAGCAGATGGTATTGTTGCTGAAACAGAATACATGATCAAAATACCAAATGCAACTGGAAGTAGCCAGCAAAGTGCATTGGATCTACTGATCATTACAGAACTTAATGCAGGTGCAGACAATATTGATAGTGATGGAGAGAGTATGGGTGACATGGTTATAATTGAGATTATGACAGGAGAGTCAGGATGTTCTGATCATACATTTGATATTGGATTTCAGGAATATATCGTTTGTTCATCAAGTGCAACAGAAATTTCTTGTTTTGGTGTTGCGGACGGAATTATTATAGTAACTGCTGAAGCGGCTAATGGAGAAGATTTGGAATACAGTATTAATGCTGCTGACTACTTCAGTAGCAATGAATTTTCAGATCTAGGACCTGGCAGTTATGATGTAAGTGTAAGGCTTGCTGAAGATACTACTGTAGTAGTGACTTGTGGTGTTATAGAATTATTGGACCCTCCAGGCTTGGTTTTGATCTTTATGGATAAAGACGTGACTTGCGGGCCAGTAGAAGATGGAGGAAGTATCAAGGTTGAAGTTGCCAATGCCACGGGAGTAATCTCCTATAATTGGAGTGAAGATGATTACGATGGACTTTCAGAAATTTTTGAGGTTCCTTTAGGTAACTATTCTGTAACAGTAACAGATGAAAATGGATGTAGTTCTGAAGGTACTGTTGATATAACAGAAGAACCATGTCCACCAAATCCGTGTGTAGATGGCGAATTAGGAGGCTCAGTTTTTAATGATATTAATGCTAATGGAGAAGACGAAGGCAACGTTGAAGATGGGTTTCAAGGAATAAAAGTCCAACTTTTCAAATGTGACGAAGATGGTAAAAACATTCTGATAGAAACGGTATATACAGATGCAAATGGAGATTATCATTTTACAGATCCGTCTATTGATTTTGAAGGGTGTGTTTACCAAATAGTATTCTCGAACCTTCCTGATGGATATATTTCTTCCAGTGTGGGATCTAGTAATGGTACGGATGTACAGCTTGCTTCAGAAATTGGATGTGAATACAATTATGGAATTCTTCATCCTGACTTAGCTTGTGCTACTCCAGATTTTGAAGAGTCTGTTGTAGTTGGAGATGACTTGTTTTCTTCAGGAACACTACTCGGACCTGGAATAGCCATGATCACATGTGGTACTATAGTAAATCTTCCAGCTGATGAAAGACATACAGTAGGTCTAATGGATATTAAAGGAATAAATACAGCTGGCGACAGACCAGAGGTAAATCCAAATGGATGGTATCATCCTTCCTGGAATGTAGATAATATTGGAAATGTATTCGGAATAGATTATGATACTACGGGAAACATTTATGTGACAGCATCAACTCATTACTCTCATGTTTATGGTTATATTTTAGGCCCAGATGCTTCTAATTATACTCAGGCAATTATTAAATATGGAGATCTGGGAGGTGGAACAAATGATCTAGGAGCAGCAGGAACAATATACAAACTTGATGCCGTTACTGGTGTTGCATCTGTATTTACACAATTACCTCAGCAAGCATTCGCATTTAGTCATTTTGCTTGCGAAGCTGGAGATCCACCACTAGCAAGAACGACTGGACCAGGACTAGGAAATATTGTTTTTGATCAAGCTAACAACCAATTCTTTGTTTCCAATTTTGAAGATGGAAAGATCTATCGGTTAAATACAGATGGAGACACTATAAATTCATTTGATCCTCAAACATTAGGTATATTCGATCCAGATGATGGAAGTAGCGGCTGGGCATCTGATGCCAAACCATATGGATTAGCTGTGAATTCTGATGGTTCGGAATTGTATTTTGGTACACACGAACTCAATACAACCCCTGGATTATATTCAGTCAGCCTCGATTTGAATGGAGATTTTGATGGTACAGAAGAATTTCACAAAACATTTATGGCAGAAGGTGACATTGGTTATTTATTTGCCATTGAACCTGGTTGGGTAGCTATTTCTGACCTTGAATTCTTACCAAATGGCCAGATAATGGTTGGCCTGAGAACTGGTTGTGCAGGACAATACGCGACCTCACACAATCATGGAGCTACATTCTATATAGCAGATGAAGAGGGAGATGGTATTTACGACAATATTATTAGCAATCCAGATATTCAATATCCTAATGATTTTACTGGAAATGATGATGGTTATGGAGGAATCGGTATTTGGAACAAGCACGATGGAACATATGATTTTCTAATATCAAGTTCTGATACAAGGACGGAAGAAGGCCCTCACGGAATGATCTTATTCCCTCATAATTATACAAATGGAAATGGTGGATTTCCATTGCAGCCTTCTGCGGCTATTCCATACCTACCTACTTTTAATGTACAAGATTTTAAAGGAATAGGAGGAGATGTAGAAGTATTTAGTCCGTGCGGAGAAGCGCCAGTACATGTTGGTAATTTTGCCTGGATCGATACGAATGGAGATGGCATCCAAGATGCATGTGAAAGCCCTTTGGCCAACCTTACGGTAAAATTATACACAAAACCGAATACGGGAGACCCTGAATTGGTAGCTACCACAATTACTGACGAAGGAGGAAAGTATTACTTTTCGGATAGTATGAATGTGGACCAAGATTGGGAAGCAGACTTTTCGGATATTGAGAAAGATTCATCATATTTTATAGTTTTCTGCGGAGATAGCTATAATCCTGATGGAGAGGTGATAAATGTAGATGGCATTCTATTCTCGAGTACAGGAGTAAATGAAGAAATGTCTCCAGGAGAGGATATGACTGATTCAGATATTTCAAATATCTCAGTACCTACTATTGGAGAATTTCCTGGAATTTGCATTACAGTAGAAGAAACGGATTTTACTTTTGATGCCGGTTTTATTCCAAAACCAGACCTTGCTTTAATTCAGGTTTTGGACCCGAATTATGACTTCAGTAATTTGAAATTTGGAGATCCTGTCAAGTTTAAGATTACAGTATTTAACCAATCTTTAGGAAGTGTCGATTCATTAGAAATTACAGATTATGTACCTAGTGGATTCACTTTTGATGAGACACTTGCAGGAAATGAATTATGGTCTACTGATGGAGATAATGCATCTGCAGTATTGCCTTCTGGGCTTGCTCCAGGAGTCAAGGATTCTATATGTATTTATTTGATTTTGGAAAAAAGTAACGATCCTTTAGAATGGGTCAATGTGGCAGAAATCAGTAGTGCTTGGTCTAATGGTGAGCTTGTCGAAGATTGTGATTCGGAGCTTAATAATGATCCAGAAGACAATGGTGGTAGTGAAATCAATACTCCTGCCGATGATTATATAGATGGTGATGGAACAGCCACCGAACAAGGAGGAGATCCTGCTACCGATCAGGATAATGTCGATCCAGCTACCGTCCCAATTTGCGATTTGGCATTGATTAACATTATAGTAGAATTGCCTACTATATTGAAACTTGGGGATACAATAAAATATGCTGTTATCGTAGAAAATCAAGGTACAGTTCCAGCATTTAATATTGAAATTGATTATACAATTCCAATTGGTCTTACTTATTTGGATTCTAATGATGGATTAACACCTCCTTGGAATGAAGGAAGTGAAGATGCTAATGCAATTATAGTTGATGTATTAGGCATAGGAGAAAAAGATACTTTGTGTATTTATTTGGCAGTGGCGAATGTCCCATATGATGAAGTGTCATCTGATAGCTGGACTACTTTTGCAGAGATTGCTTCATTTGAAGATCCAAATGATCCAAGCGTAGATAAATCTGATGTAGATAGTACACCAGATGGAGACCCAACTAATGATTCAGGTGGTAATCCAGAAGATGATACAGATGATGTGACATCAGGCGATGGTAGTGGGGATCCGACTGACCCAGTAGAAGATGCTGATCCATTATTAGATGAAGATGATCATGATCCTGCAATCATATATGTTTGCGATGCGGCAACTATTATTTACACAGATCATAATGAGCCAATTCTATATGGTGATACCATTAAGTTTAATGTTGTGGTATTCAATCAAGGAAATGGACCTATTACAAATATTGATTTGAATGACTTTATAGGAAACGGATTAGAATTTATTTCTACCAATGTTAACGATGCTGAAAATTGGAGTGGTGATAATGATCAAGTTTCTGTGACTATCACAGAAGTTATAAATCCAGGAGAATCGGATACTACCTGTCTAGAATTGTTGGTTGTTGACGTAATTCCATTTGATGAAGATGCGTATTTGCAAATAGTGGAAATCGAAGAATTTGAAGACCCTGAAGCAATTGGTGATCCTAAAGTCGATATTGATAGTACTTCAGATGATGATCCTGAGAATGATAGTGGAGGAAATCCAGAAGATGATACAGATGATGAAATAGATGGAGACGGCTTAGGTGATCCAGAAGATCCAAATGAAGACTCTGATCCTGAATTGGATGAAGATGATCATGATCCAGTTTTAATAGCAGTATTTGATTTAGCACTTGATAAAGTTGTTCAGGAAGATAAAAGTTATAGTCCTGGCGAAAAACCAGTCTTTGAGATTACCATTCACAATCAAGGAAACGTCACAGCTGATAATTATAAGATAGTTGATTATTTGAGAGACGGTTTCACTTTCAGTACGATGAATAATCCAGGTTGGGGTGAAGTTGGTGACAATCTTATTTATACAAGCAATGCATCACTAGCACCTGGAGAATCAACTACCATTACCTTAGAACTTACAGTGGTGATTCCAATGTCTCCTATGGGGGTTTCTGATTGGTGGAATTATGCTGAGATCAGTGAAGCAGATGATAATTCTAATATGAATGATCCTGATCCCACCGATGCAGATAGTAATCCAAATGATAGTGAATCTGATGATAACATGGTCGTACCTGATGGTCCAGATGATGATGTTATTACAGAAAATGGAAACATGGGCGATGACGAAGATGATCACGATCCAGCTAAAGTAATTGTTGGATATGATTTAGCCTTGAGAAAGACAGTAGCTCCAGAAGGTCCTTATTCTTATGGAGATACTTTGACTTATACGATTACGATTTTTAATCAAGGCGGACTTGCAGTTTCTGATATCGAGATCTATGATAGCATTCCTTGTGGTTTTGAATATTTGGAAAGTGTCAATGATTGGGATTTTGAAGATGGTATTGCAACAACAACACTAGAAGATGTGCTCGGTCCTGGAGAAATGACCACCAAAGAAATCAAACTTATAGTTCAAAGATGTGATGAGCCTGCCTATGATAATTACTTGAATATTTCAGAAATCTCAGACTTCTCTGATGAAAATGGGGATGAACCATTGACTGAAGATATTGATAGTACACCTGATAGTGACCCAAATAATGATGGAGACCCAAATGATGACGCTGTAGATAATCCGATGGAAGAAGATGACCATGATATTGAGAATATAGAAATATGTGATCTTGCATTAATAAATACTATAGTAGAGATTCCCGAAACAATTAAAATTGAGGATACTGTAAAATATGAAGTGATAGTATATAATCAAGGAAACACAGATGTGAATTCTGTGAATATTAATTATACTATTCCTAATGGACTTAATTATCTGGCTGTTAATAGTTCATTGAGTCCAATGTGGGAGAATGAGAATGATGAAGTGGCAAGTGTGAGCACTGATAAAGTTCTTGCACCAGGAGAGTCGGATACCATTTGTCTTTATCTTCAAATTGATAATGTGTCCACCGATGCTGTATCAGAAGAAAGTTGGACAACATTCGCTGAGATCGAAACTTTTGAAAATAGTGAAAACGAAATTAAAACTACAGATGCAGATAGTACTCCAGATGATGATCCTACCAATGATCCTGGTGGTAACCCTGAAGATGAGACAGATGATGAAGTTGATGGTGATGGGAGTGGTGACCCTGAAGATCCAGAAGAAGATACAGATCCAGAAAAGGATGAAGATGATCATGATCCAGCATTAATTAAAGTATGTGATATTGCATCAATTATTTATGCAGAATTGCCTAAAAACATTAATTATTATGACACGCTGAAATATAATATAGTTCTCACTAATCAGGGTAATGACAATATAACAAATATTCTTGTTGTTGATCATCTTCCGGAAGGGTTCGCTCTTATTCCTACTCCTTCAAATGAAGAAGAAGGTTGGGAAGCGAGTACACTTATAGATGGGGCAGTCACCATGATGTATGATGAAATATTGTCTTCTGGAGAATCTGATACTATCTGTTTAGAAGTAGAACTTCTTCCAGTGCACGCAAATAGCGATGAAGATAGTTGGTTACAAGTAATAGAAGTTGTTCAATTTGAAGATCCTGATTCTGCTGATGATCCTAAGAATGATTTAGACAGTACTCCTGATGATGATCCTGACAATGATCCTGGAGGAAACCCAGAAGATGAAACCGACGATGTGACTGATGGAGACGGAACTGGTGATCCTGAGAATCCTGAAGAAGACTCAGATCCAGCTTTGGATGAAGATGACCATGATCCCGTAGATACAAAAGTATTTGACCTTGCATTGATCATGCAGATAGATTCGATGCCTCCTGTACTACCTGTGGTGCCTGGTGATGTATTGAAGTTCATAGTAGTGATATCAAATCAAGGAAATACACCTGCAAATGATGTAGAAATAACCAATTATCTAATGGATGAGAATCTTGTTTTAGCTTCGACTGAAGGGAACGATGGTTGGGATTCGATAGATAGTGAATCCAATGAATATACGATCGAGGAAGAACTTGCTCCAGGTCAGAAAGATACGATCTGTATATACCTCGAAGTGATAGGAGGGGCAATGACCGATATCGTAACTTATTCTGAGATTTCAGGTGCGACAGAGACGGATGAAGATTGTTATGATATTGATTCTACTCCAGACGATATATTGGAAGATGATGCTGGAGGTAATCCAGAGACAGATGAAGATGATCACATTGAAGATGATGGTGAAGATGGCAACGAAGATGGTATCACAGATGAAGATGATCACGATCCAGCAGTGCTTGATGGTCAGGATTTGGCCTTGATTATTTGGGCGGATCAGAAAGAGCCAGTATTAGAAGGTCAAGATGTGAAATTTATCATCAGAGTGAGTAATCAAGGAAATATTACCAATGAGAATATCAAGATTGTTGATTATCTGCCAGAAGGATTTGAACTCAGTGAAAACGATGATAACGGATGGGAATATGATGAATTGAATGATGATCAGGTCACTAAAACACTCACTGAGCCACTAGAAATGGATGAGGTAGTTGAGACATACATTTTATTGACTGTACAAGAAGGGGTAAGTGCTACTGATCTTATCAATTATGCAGAAATAGTTTCGTCTAATGATCCAAATGATCTTGATTTGACAGAGCTTGATATTGATTCATATCCAAACAATATTGATGATGACGATACAGGCGGGCAATATGAAGATATGCCTGATTGTACTACTGATCCTATTATTATCAATGATGATAACTATGATGAAGGTGCTGGTGTAAATGGTGAAGATGAAGACGATCATGATCCAGCTTGGGTACATGTATTTGACTTAGCCACCATAATATATACAGACAGAACTACGCCAATAATTCCTGGCGAGGAAATCAAATTTAATGTTGAAATACATAATCAAGGAAATATGTCTGCTACAGATATAGACCTGTTAATCTATATGCCAGATGGTTTCTCTTTGAGTGAAAATGATGACAATGATTGGGGAATACAAGATGGAATTTTGATAGGTACTTATAATGATGACTTGATTCCAGAACAGATAGACACAGTTTGTCTATTGTTGGAAGTATTGCCAGATTTTATGTTATTTGATTTGGTTCCAATAATAGAGATTACTGGTGCTATGGATACGCTAGGCAATGACAGGGATGAATCTGATTTGGATTCTGATCCAAACGAAAGTGCTGAAGATGATGAAGGAGGAGAGATATTTACAGACGATGATGATTCAGTAGATGGGAATGGTGAGGTAAATGATGATGAAGATGATCATGATCCTGCCGTACCTCCAGTTATGGATTTGGCTATCAAGATCATCACAGTAGATGAATCGCCTAAAATGCCAGGCGATATAGTGAAATTCTCGATTATGGTTTATAATCAAGGTAGTATGACTCCTTCCGAATTTACGATTGAAAATTATGTGCCAGAAGGATTAATTTTTCTAGAAAATCCTGACAATATTGGATGGATGCCTGAAGGAGACACAAACGCTACTTATTTGTATGATGATGAATTGCTACCATTGACATCTGATACCATATGTATCTATCTTCAAGTTGCACCTGGAGCAAATCCTATGAACGTGGTTGACATGGTAGAGATCATTCAAATCATAGATCAAATGGACAATGATGTGAGTCTACTAGACATAGATTCTGAATCTGACAATGACAATGAAAATGATTTAGGAAATGATCTTTATTCATTAGAAGACAATAAAATAGAAGAAAATGGTCGAAGTGGATTTGATGAAGATGATCATGATCAAGCATTTGTAAATATGTGTCAAGGCATAGCATGCAATGGCCACATGAATATAAGTGTAGATCAGAATTGTGAAGCAGAAATTACACCGAAAGTAGTGCTGACGGGAGATATCTTCCCTGACCATGTATATGATGTAGAGATTACCAATTCAGATGGTGATGTAGTATCCAATATGTTCACTGGAGATGACATCGGAGAATTATTTACAGTCTCAGTTTCTAATCCACTTTGCAATGGCAATTCTTGTTGGATGACCATCTTGATAGAAGATAAATGGGCACCGCAAATCATATGTCAGAACGATACTTTAAGTTGTACAATGGCGTATGATGAAAGTAGCAAGCCTACTTTGATTGATGACAATTGTTCTGGTGGTGAGTTGATCTTACTAGATGAAATAGTAGAGCCACTCTCTTGTGATAGTTTATTCACATCAAGACTAACGAGAGTATGGGTAGCAAAAGATGAAGCTGGAAATATGTCAGAAGAATGTACCCAAGTAATCTCTCTCTTACGTACAAATTTGGACAGCATCATGCCAGTAATGAATTTCATGTTAGCTACAAATAATGCTATTAGCTGTAGCAGCGGTTATGAAATAGATGCAAATGGCCATCCTTCACCAAGTCTTACGGGTGTACCTAAGTTAAGATTAGGAGATGGTAGCTTTGTAGACTTGTATCCTTTTGATCAAATGATAATCTGTAATGGATTTGTTGATTATCAAGACGAGATATTACAAGGAAGTACAAGTTGTGTCACCAAGATTTTAAGAACATGGACAATTGGCGAATGGTGGTGTAGCCAAACTAATCAACGAGAATTTATTCAGCTTATAGAAGTTGTTGATTTTGATGGACCTACAGTTAGCTGTCCTTCGGACCTTACAGTAAGTACTACAGGATTTGGTTGTGAAAGTTATACTTCATTTGACTTACCAATAGTAAATGATGCATGTAATGATGACATTAGAATTGATCTAAGTACACCGTCAGGATTTTACCAAAACTATTCTGGTGAAATAATAATGTTGACAGTTGGTGTTCATGAATTGACATATCATAACTATGATGGTTGCAATAATAAAACAGATTGTAGCTTCTTTGTGACAGTTCGAGACGATGCAGATCCGATAGCTATTTGCGATCAATTTACAGTTGTAGGTATAGGATTAGAGGATTTGACAAAAGTAACAGCAGAATCAATAGACGATGGCTCATTTGATGAATGTGGCCCTGTAGAATTATCGATAGCAAGAATGGATGCTCCTGGTTTTGATGACTTGATAGGATTCGGACCTTATGTAGATATTACTTGCGCTGATGTAGGTGAAAATGTGATGGTAGGACTTTTAGTTACTGATGCGGGAGGCAATACTAATATGTGTATGGTGTCTGTCGAGGTTCAGGATAAAGTAGATGCTAAGTTTACCTGTCCAGATGATATGGTTGTCGAATGTAACTTCCCATATGATCCATCAAATTTGAGTGCTTTCTTTGGAGAGGTTGTGATCTATGATAATTGTCCTGCAAGTAATACTGTAAAAGATACTTTGCTTGGCAATTTGAATTCATGTGGTGCTGGTGTATTGATAAGAGAGCTTCGATTGCTGAATACTTTAGGCGAGCAAGTTGACTATTGTACGCAGCAAATAACATTTGATAGCGGTACTCCGCTTCAATATTCTGATATCACTCCACCAGTATCTGAAGTGACGGTGACTGGATGTGGAATAGAAGCAATAGATCCCTCGATTTTGGGAATGCCAACTGTCATAGATGGCCCTTGTCAACTGACTGCAGTAGGAATTGAAAATGATACCTTCCCATTCACTGCTAATGGAGCATGCTTGAAGATTATCAGGACTTTCAAAGTTATTGATTGGTGTATTGATGATGGACCAGGTTCAGTATCGGATCCTTTCGAATTCAAACAGACTATTAAAGTAATTAATACCGAAGGACCAGAGATTGAAAATGTGTTTGCGGATTCTATATTTTGTAGTTATGAAATAGGCTGCGGAGCGATCAATATCAATGGTTATTTGACAGCAACATCCACAGATGACTGTACAGTTACTTACGATCTATTGAACAGATATGAAGTGCGAGATTCAGAAGGGGAAGTTGTGAAATATGGAAGTGGCTTAGATGCAAGTGGAGAATATGATGTGGATACTTATATAGTGAGATTCATCTCAGAAGATAAGTGTGGAAATCAGGTCTTTGAAGAGTCTACTTTTGAGGTGAGAAGCTGCAAGCTTCCGACTCCATATTGTCTTCAAGGCCTGAGCACTACATTGACAACTATGGATACGACAGGAGACGGATCAGCAGATGTAGAGATGGTGATGTTGCCTGTAGAATTTTTTGATGCAGGGAGTTACCATCCATGTGGATATTATGTGCAATTGAGTTTTTCATCTGATGTAAATGATACAATAATGGCCTTCTTCTGTAGTGATACACTTGGAGTACAACCAATAGAGTTGTGGGTTACTGATGAGAATGGAGGACAAGATTATTGTACTACTTTCATTGATGTACAAGACAATGATACGATCAATTTGTGTGGAGGTTTGAAACCAGTAGATATAGCAGGAAGAATCTATACCGAATCTGATGCGGAACTGAAAGATGCAGAAGTTGAATTGAGGAGTACAGAGAGCATCAATGTTATGACTGATGAGAATGGAATTTATGAGTTTACAAATATGCCACAAGGAGGCGATTATCAAGTAGTTCCACTAAAGGATAATGATTATCTGAATGGGGTTTCTACACTAGATTTAGTGATGATCCAGAGGCATATTTTGGGACTTACACCATTGAATAGTGTGTATAAACGTTTGGCTGCAGATATCAATAACAATGAGAAGGTCTCAGCTTCCGACTTGGTAGCATTGAGAAAAGTGATCTTAGGAATAGATGTCAGTTTCCCGAACAATACAAGTTGGAGATTCATTGATTCAGGATTTGAATTTGTGAATGAAACGAATCCATGGGAGACTCCAATTGCTGAGAAATACAATATTGAAACATTATCAGAAGATATGCAGATTGATTTCATAGCTGTGAAGACAGGAGATGTGAATGGCAATGTAGATATGAATGTTGCAGCAGGTGTGATGAGTGAGACAAGAAGCAACTCAACATTAATTTTAGAGATGCCAAACATTGAAGTAGAGAAAGGAAATCTTTATGAAGTAGATGTAAGAGGAGTGGAAAGTCTTAATGTCTTTGGAATGCAATACTCTTTGGATTTGGATGGTCTAGAGATGGTTGATATCAATCCAGGTAAGATGGATGTCAGAAAGGAAAACACTTCACAGAGAGAAGGACAATTGCATATTAGTTATGCAGCAGCACTGGGAGATGAAGTTAAAGGTGAGGATAAGTTGTATACGCTGGTTATGAAGGCTACTAAGGATGGTCAACTATCTGAGATGATAAGATTGAGTACAAAAGGACTAGAAGCAGAATTCTATAAAGGAGAAGCATTAGCAAAAGGAGACGTTGAGCTTTCATGGAGAGAAACGAATTCTAACGGCCTTGTGGAGTTGCTTAGCCTAGAAGGCAATAGTCCTAATCCATGGAGGAATAGCACTGAAATAGTGTTCTATATGCCAAGTAATGGACAGGTCAGTTTGATAATTACTGATGTAAGTGGAAGATTACTGCTAAGCAAAATTGGAGAATATACAGCGGGAGAACAAAGGATAGAACTTACAAATAGTGAAATTACTAAGGGTGGAGTTTTGCTTTATGAATTACAGTTTGAAGATCAAGTTGTAAATGGTAAGATGATTAGAATTGAATAAAAAATTGATATGGGTACAATAAATTGTTTCCCTGTGGAAGGTCTTTTACCAAGGTCTTCCACTTTATAAGAGAAAATCAAGATTTTTGATTGCGCTTACGGTGTGGATTAGTTTTTCTATTTAGGTTCTCATTTTTTTAAATTGAAAAGTAAAATTCGAGTGCAGTATTGTATAGGGGCTTTCTTGTGATGAGAAAGTCCCTATCTTTTAAATATTTACTAATGGCTTCTAATTTTAAACTCAGATATAAGTTGAGAGTTGGATTTCATGAATAAAAGGATACTAGACTTACTTGAATTACTGATTACAAGCTATTTTATATCATCAGTTATATAGTAGAAAGTTCAATTTTATATTATGATTAGACTTTGTTCAATAAGTGAGTTTGTTTATAATTAATTGAAGTTTAGGGGTATACGTATGGATATAAAAATATATTATAAATAGAACAAAATAAATTAATTATATATGTATAATTAATTTAATATGTATAATTTAATGTGATTGTTATTTTATACCTTTATCGTCAAATTCGTTTCCCAATATCGAATTTTGACATTTCTATAATGTTTCAAATCCCCGATTTATTAACCAACTTAAGTCTGACGCTTGTCGGGATAAAGATTCTTATTGTGAGAACCTAAAGTTATCTGTATTTGAATAAGTTCATCTTCTTATTTCTTCAATAACCTACTATCGTCTATTGGTATTCATCAATGAGGGTTTTACATTTTAAAGGACTAAGAATTTAATTGCTCTACAGAGTAGCTAAATAACTAGAATTGGAGATCAAGGATTCTTGGCTCCAAAAAAATAATACAAAAATTCACCCTTAGTTTTCACAATGTGACATTTCCAAGGAATGTTTTTGTACAGAAAACCACATTTTATGAATAAACAAATAATCCTAGCAGCTTCGTTTTTCACTTTGCTAATTTGCCCATCGCATTCGGATAAATTAGAGAGTTCGGATGACCCACCTTCAAAACCAGAGAACAATTTACTAGCTACTTATACTACGAATGGGAATTGCACTTCTTGGGACGACAATGCTTGCTGGACAGGGAATTCGCCAGGTTCTGATATTGGTTCAAATGATATAGTAAACGTTCTGCATGATATGACTTATGATGAATCGAGCGACCTTGAAATCAATGGCACTCTTCATGTTGGATCTACTGATGATAACTGTGCAAATGGCACCATTTCTACCGGTATAGTCAATGATGTGGATCTTACAATTGAATCTGGCCGGACAATTTTCGTCAGATCTTCAGGTACTTTTACCTTAATAAATGGTACTACTGTTTGGGACAATTTTGGATGTAGTAATGCTAATAGTGGTAATTTCGTAAATGAAGGAGGATGTATAACTGTTATTGACTCTCGAATCGATGTACATCAAAACTGGGAAACGTCCAGTGGAGGAAAAAGACATGTAGAAGGAGGCTGTTTGCGATGTGGAGAAAATTATAATAATGCAGGTACTTTGGATACTTTGATAAACACTTGTGTTGAAGTAGGTTACCATGGAAGCGGGAATGTGGAAAACACAGATGGGAGCAATTCAAAGATTCATATCATTAATGATGTGGAATTTCTTCACGCTAATTATAACGATCACCCTGATGCTTCTTGTGGTTCTGGTGGAAGTGGAAATTTTTCTAATTCAGGCACCATTACTGGTGCTCCAGGATCCAGTATTATTGGTCTGGAAACTCCAGGGAATATTGAGAACAGCGGTACCTGGAGTACTCCTGCTGTGGCTAAATGGTGCGCAGGGGGTTCTACGACTGAAGGGCCATTGACAGGCTCAGAAGATTGTTCTCATTTTGATGATCGGTCTTGCGAAGATTGCGCTTCTTCAGTTACTTGTGGGTCATGTATGATTTCAGGTCCGGATGGACCAGTATGTCCTGCATCAGAACAGGTTTTTACATCTCCAATAACTGGAGCTTGTGACAGTCCGGTATATACCTGGACTGTCACTGGTAATGCATCTATCTTAGGAGCATCCGATGGTTCCACTGTGACAGTTACAGCAGGGAACACCTGTGGTGAAACTTATACCATTCAATCAAGTATTGCTTGTAGCGGTTGTTCACCTTCTCCGATAGTTTGCAATAAGGATATATTAGTTGCAGATATCGATGGCCCAGTATTATCTGGCTGCCCAAGTGATGTAACAGTAGATTGCGAATCAGTACCAACAGCGGTTACAGTAACAGCTACTGATAATTGTAGTGCTATTCCATTGGGTGTAGTATTTACAGAAGTCAGAACAGATGGATCATGTGAAGGAAATTATAGTTTACTAAGAACATGGACGACAACCGATTCATGCGGTAACCCGTCTTCATGTAGTCAAACGATAACAGTAACCGATACGGACGGCCCAGTCTTAGCTGGCTGTCCGGGTGATGTAACAGTAGATTGCGAATCAGTACCCACAGCAGCAACAGTAACGGCCACTGATAATTGTAGTGCTATACCACTAGGCGTAGTATTTACAGAAGTGCGAACAGATGGGGCTTGTGATGGAGATTATAGTTTACTAAGAACATGGACAGCAACCGATTCGTGCGGTAACCCGTCTTCATGCAGCCAAACGATAACGGTAACCGATACGGATGGCCCAGTATTAGCTGGCTGCCCAACGGACGTAACAGTAGATTGTGAATCAGTACCAACAGCAGCCACAGTAACAGCCGTTGATAATTGTAGTGCTATACCACTGGGCGTAGTATTTACAGAAGTACGAACAGATGGAAGTTGTGATGGAGATTATAGTTTACTAAGAACATGGACAGCCACCGATTCATGCGGTAACCCGTCTTCATGTAGTCAAACGATAACAGTAACCGATACCGATGGCCCAGTCTTATCTGGTTGCCCGACGGATGTAACAGTAGATTGTGAATCAGTACCAACAGCAGCCACAGTAACAGTCACAGATAATTGTAGTTCTATACCACTCGGCGTAGTATTTGCAGAAGTGCGAACAGATGGAAGTTGTGCAGGAGATTATAGTTTACTAAGAACATGGACAGCAACCGATTCATGCGGTAACCCTAGTAGTTGTTCTCAAACCATAACAGTCACTAATACGGATGGCCCAGTCTTATCTGGCTGCCCGACGGACATAACAGTAGATTGTGAATCAGTACCCACAGCAGCCACAGTAACAGCCACTGATAATTGTAGTGCTATTCCACTCGGCGTAGTATTTACAGAAGTACGAACAGATGGAAGTTGTGATGGAGATTATAGTTTACTAAGAACATGGACAGCAACCGATTCATGCGGTAATGCCTCTTCATGTAGCCAAACTATAACAGTAACCGATACCGATGGCCCAGTATTAGCTGGATGTCCAACGGACGTGACAGTAGATTGTGAATCAGTACCCACAGCAGCCACAGTAACAGCCACTGATAATTGCAGTGCTATTCCACTAGGCGTAGTATTTACAGAAGTGCGAACAGATGGAAGTTGTGCTGGAGATTATAGTT
>Ga0256847_1000113_pt1 | contig 55305 bp, 51 predicted proteins | sample TeddybearmetaG_FD_189099 | JGI IMG/M metagenome (GOLD analysis project Ga0256847, IMG submission 189099) | Hydrothermal vent microbial communities from East Pacific Rise, Pacific Ocean - Teddybear | ecosystem: Environmental > Aquatic > Marine > Hydrothermal vents | place: Pacific Ocean: East... | reverse complement strand
GTTTTCTATCCCCAAGCCGTCTTCTTAGAGCTCCTTTACAGCAATGTAAAGGAGCTTTTTTATGCCTTAAACTCAAGTAACACCTCTTTTACACAATTAAGGTGGTAGCAAAACTAGAGACTACTCGATACCCAAGGCTACCTTCTAAATGTTTTGCTGTTTTCTATCCCCAAGCCGTCTTATTAGAGCGCCATTATAAATGAAGGAGCTTTTTTTATGCCTTAAACTCAAGTAACACCTCTTTTACACAATTAAGGTGGTAGCAAAACTAGAGACTACTCGATAAGCAAAGCTACCTTCTAAATGTTTTGCTGTTTTCTATCCCAGCCCTCTTATTAGAGCGCCATTATAAATGTAAAACCGAAAAATACCAAATTTGAAAGTGCTACATTTTCCATTTAGAATTTTACATTTTGACTTTACTCTTGCAAGAGCGATAGAATGTATATCCTTTTTGTGCCTCGCATTTGCACAAAAAGATAGCAATGATAGCGCGGTCGTAGCGACCCAAGGAGCGAAGACTTGCCCTTATGTAAACTTAAAGAATGAGATCTTCGAGAAAACTTAGTGTACGTTGTAACTTTTGTTTAAAGACAACTACCAATAGGATATAATGTAGTTAAGAATGTTATGAATAACGAGGACAAGGACTATTTTAATGGGCAAAATCAAGCTGATAGTCAGCTGAATACATCAGAATGGTTTGGGGCTATTATTCGGTATTTCTGGTATTTTGGAAGACGCAAATTCGGCACTTTTTATAATCCTAAAGAGTTATTCAAAAATGCTCTTGTTGGATGGCTATTTCAAATTATTGTATTGGCCCTTATAGTGGGTGCTGTATTCCTATTGTATTTTGGATGATTAACAATGGTGTTTGAGATTACATCTTACTAAAAGCAATGGTTTAACGGTGTCCTTTTCTTTGTTAAAGTCAAAAAATAAAATCACTTCAATATTTTCTGGATATGATCTTAATCAAATAAAGATTTCATTATAGTTTTAATTCCACTGAACAGCAAATAAATCGTGGCTCCCATGGCTATGATCCCAAGTGTTAGAAAAATGTAGAGAGGGATAGTGTCCTTGTTTAAGAAGGCGAAAGTTAGAATATAAGTGGTGAGTACCAATAGTGGTAATGCAAGAGCGAGCCGTTTTAAGCCACTGACTAATAGTTGTTTGTCGGTATATTTTTGCTTAGTTTCTTTCATTGTGATAGGCGTCTACAGCAAGGCGGACACTGCCATGTTTTTCAAGTAAAAAGGCAGCTTCGTCTTCTTTAATGTCCAATTCGTCCATGATCATTCGTGTGCCTCTGTCTACTAGTTTGTTATTACTAAGTTGCATGTCGACCATCTTGTTCCCTTTCACTTTACCCAATTGAATCATGGCAGTAGTCGAGATCATATTTAAAATGAGCTTCTGGGCCGTTCCTGCTTTCATACGGGTACTACCAGTAACAAACTCGGGTCCTACAACGGCCACTACTGGATATATTGCGGTATTAGCTAAGGGACTATTGGCATTACAGGTAATACAACCAGTGGCAATACCTAGGTCATTGCATTGTTCCAAAGCACCAATAACATAAGGTGTGGTTCCTGATGCAGCAATTCCAATAACTACATCCTTTTCAGTCACGTTTTGTTCTTGTAAGTCCTTCCAGCCCTGCTCTTGAGAGTCTTCAGCAAATTCGACCGCTTTTCTAATAGCGCTATCACCTCCTGCAATAAGTCCAACAACCAATCCGTGCGGCACTCCAAAGGTGGGAGGGCATTCACTGGCATCAACAATTCCTAATCGGCCACTAGTTCCAGCACCAAGATAAAAGAGTCGGCCACCTGCCTTAAGCCGTTCTGAAACAACAGCAGTTAGTTTTTCAATACTAGGTAGTGCTTTCTCAATCGCGTAGGGTACTGTTTTATCTTCTGCATTGATATTGCGAAGTACTTCGCTAATCGACATGCGCTCTAATCCGTTGTAATTTGAGTTTTGCTCGGTGGTTTTTGAAAAGTTCAATGGTTTCAATTTGTTATTTCAAAAGTACGGATAAACCTAATATAGTGGATCAGTAATCCATGATAAAGTCCTCTTACAACGCTTGGTGTTTTTTAGTCAATTACTAAAACTTCCTTGAATTCTTGCACTACAGCGAAATAGCCCAACGCAAAATTATTAGGATCTCCTGTATTATCAAAGGTGCCTTCATTGTCAATATTGGTGGCATTGATGAAATTACCCCTTACCGTAATAGCAGGCGTATCGAAGGGACCGTTTCCACCTTCACTTTGCTCGATGAGTTTGTCCATGTATATGGCGAAATCCTGATTAACGCCCATGATACTTACGGCTACTTCGTCTCCAGGCATAAGATCTTCATCATAGTAATATGAAAATGAAAATTCTTGTCCTTGGTAAAATTCGTCTTCAGTCACTAAGAAATTTGCAAAATCGAAATCGAATAAATAGAAGTCTTCTCTATCTGGGTCATCGGTAATGGTAACAATTATTTCGGTATCGTCTTCATCAAATAAAATACCATCGCCATTTTCTAAAGCATCCATAGGTACTGTTGGAATGAATTGTGCATTGGCCACAAAAAATTTGTCTTCAAAATCTACTTGCATGAAAAGACGCCCTTGGGTTAAATAAGCTGTCGAGAATAGTCTGCTGTATATACCAGAGCCTGTCTCAACCTCATTAAGAACGGGAGGATCCGTCCCTCCCAATGGGAAATCTAAGTTGGTGAGGGTTATCTGTTGCAAGTTCGCAGGTGGGACCGATTCGAAGAATGAATTGGTTTGGCTCACTTTTACCGTCACTAAAGTGGTTGTCTGGGTGGTATCTACCCGGATCAAAGCGTCAATGATTAATCTAGGTGATTCGGTTGGTACATCTACTTCGATGACATCTTCACAGGAGGCCATGCCAATTAGTAGTATCATTAAACTCATAAAATAAACAGATCGCGTCATATTCATAATTTCAATCTATAATTAGTTTTTGTTTATCTTCCTGAACAATGGCAAAATACCCTAAGGCAAAATTGTCGCTCGTATTGGTATTGTCAAAATTGTCCTCGTTGTCAATGGTAGTGGCATTAATGATATTTCCCCGCACCGTAATGGCTGGTGTTTCAAATGGGCCAAAGGCTCCTTCGCTTTGTTCAATTAATTTGTTCATATAATTGGCAAAATCCTCGTCTACACCCATAATGCTTACCTCGAGTTCGTCGCCAGTATTTAATTCGTCATCATAGAAATAGGAGAACGAAAATTGTTGCCCTTGGTAGAATTCGTCCTCGGTTACCAAAAAATTCCCTAGGTCAAAATCGAATAGATAGAAATCATCTCTATTTGGTTCGTCCGTAAAGGTTACGATAATCTCTGTGTCGTCTTCACCAAAGAGCGTACCGTCTCCAAAGACTATCGAATCGATGTTCACCGTAGGTTGAAAACTGGCGTAGGCCACAAAAAACTCATCTTCAAAATCTACCTGAAGGAAGAATTCACCTCCGTTTAGCAATGCAGACGTACTCATTTCTGTGCTATAAATACCAGAGCCTTCAGGGTCTTCAATTAGAATGGCCGCAGCGTTCTGTTCTAAGTCGAATATGGTAATCTGTGTTAAATTGGCGGGTACGACCGACTCAAAAAACGAATTGGTCTCCTTTACTTTTACTTGTGCGAGTGTGGTCGCTTGTGAGGTGTCTACCCGGATTAATGCATCAATGATGAGCCGAGGTGGCTCACTAGGTACGGCTACCTCCACAACATCTTCGCAGGAGGTTAGTGTAGCAAAAGCTAGCAGTGATACCGTTATGTAGTGCGTCCAATTCACTTTTAAAAATTAAAATTATATGTCACTGAAGGCACGATTCCAAAAATGGAGGTGCGAACCGCTTCATTCACGCCTGTATCTTCATTTTGCCTAAAATTGATAGAGGCCGCATTTCTTCGGTTGTATACATTATAAATGCTGAATACCCATTCAGACTGCCAAGATCTTCCTTTGTTTTTTGAGGGTGTTAGGGTTGCTGAAATGTCAATTCGGTGGTAATTTGGCAAACGCTCTACGTTTCTCAAGCCGAAATATGGAATTACCAATTCCTGAAACTCGAACTGTCCGATGGGATAGTTCGTAGGTCGTCCAGTTTGGAATACGAAGTTGGAATTAAAATTCCATTTGTCATTCAATTCATAATTCACATATAAAGAAATGTCATGTGGTTTGTCATAAGGTGTATTATACCACTCACTATTGTTAATTCCAATTTCACTTTCGGTTCTTCCAGGGGTGCGTTGTTCCGACTTGGACCAGGTATACGCTAACCAGCCTTGAAGTTTTCCAGTATTCTTCCGAAGTAATACTTCCAATCCGTATGCTCTTGCTTCCCCATTTAAAATTACCTGCTCAATTGCATTGTTGGCAATTAAATTGGCACCATCGATATAATCAATTCGATTTTGAATGTCTTTATAAAAGATCTCCGTTTCCAAAGTAAAATCTCGGCCTCGCAGGTTTTTGAAAAATCCGAATGCGTATTGATCCAGTAATTGAGGTTCAACATAAGGTCCACTAGGCGTCCAAACATCTAGCGGAGTAGGGGAGCTGGTATTGGATAATAAATGCAAGTACTGTGATAATCTAGTATAGCTAGCCTTTATAGAGGAATCTTCGTTGAAAGAGTAAGCCATGGAAACTCTAGGTTCCAAATTGGTAAAGGAAGCCAATTGGTCACTTCGGCTGGATGCCACTGTTTCAAGCGGATCAGCTTCTTGGTAAATCAGAAGGAAAGGATCAAAAACTACAGGATTCTGATCTTCGTATATATTAATTTCATCCTGCCCAAAGCGAATAAAATGACTGACTCTCAGGCCGTATTGCATGCTTAATTTTTGACTAATTTTATGCTCTACATCTACATAGGCGGCAAACTCGTTGGCATATTTTTTAATCAGCTGCTCTTCAAGAATCCCTGAGTCTTCACTGTTCGGTTTAATTTTACCTGGGTTAAAACTGTAGTAGATATTATTGATTCCATAATTCACTTGAAGTTTATCTGTTAGATAGTGCTTCAAATCATATTTTAAATTGAAATTCTGAATGCCCGATTCCCATTCGAATCCGACGAAGTCCAACTCAAGGCCGTAGAAGTAATCGGAGTAAATTAAAGAAAGATTGGAGAACAGTTTATCCGAAAAAATGTGATTCCATCTAAAATTACCAACTGCGTTTCCGTAGGTATTTACAAAGCTATCGTTAATGCTGAAGAGGTCTCTTCCGAAGTAACCAGAAAGGAAAATGTTGTTTCTTTCGTTAATTCTGTAGTTCAATTTGGTGTTTAAATCATAGAAATAAACCTTATTGTCAATGTCGAATAAGGGAAGAAAAAGATGGGCATAGGAGGCCCGACCTCCTACCAAAAAAGCTCCTTTATCTTTAACAATAGGTCCTTCTGCGAGTAGTCTGCTTGCCACAGCACCAATTCCACCTGTTAGTTTAAATTCTTTGCTATTACCTTCCTTTTGAAAGATCTCAAGCACGGAAGATACTCTTCCACCATATCGAGCAGGGATTCCACCTTTAAAGAGTTTTACGTCCTTGATAGCGTCTGGATTAAATACGGAGAAGAATCCAAATAGGTGAGAAGAATTGAAAATAGTCGCTTCGTCTAGGAGTATGAGGTTTTGGTCTACCGCTCCACCGCGGACGTTAAAACCAGAAGCTCCTTCCCCTGCATTGGTTACTCCAGGTAGGAGCAGGAGGGCTTTGATTACATCGGCTTCTCCAAGTAAAACGGGGATTGCTTTGATGGTACTTGCTTTTAAGGTATTGACGCTCATTTGTGGGGCTCGAATACTGGCGCGTTCCACATCGGCACTAATAATTACTTCATCTAATTGTTCCGTGTCATTTTCTAAGCTTACATTTTGAGTGATATCAACATCAAACAGGAGTGTCATTCTTTTTGGAGTAAACCCAATGCTGCTAAAGATCACTACATATTCTCCCTCAGGAACCGTAATCGAATAGAAACCATATTCATTAGTGATGGTTCCGGATCGGAGTTCAGGAAAAATAACATTCACCCCAATCAAGGTTTCCCCTGTTGCGGTTTCGGTTAACGTTCCGTTCAATGTAAATTTTTCTTGTGCAGTAGCCAGGTAGGTTCCGAAGAACAAACAGAGGAGGATTAGTTTTGTCAAATTCAATTTTCCTTAAAAATACAGTGGAAATTACAATAAAAAAACCTTCCATCATGGAAGGTTTTTAAAATTAACTTTAAGGTAACTAGCTTACTGAATCTCTGAAAGTATCTGATTAAAAGTAGCGCTTGGTCTCATTTGTTGAGCGACCAAAGCTTCGGTTGGGAAATAGTATCCACCAATATCTACTTTAGATCCTTGTACTTGGTTCAATTCGGTCACAATTTGGTCTTCATTGTCTTTTAAAGCAGCAGCGACAGCTGCGAATCGTTGCTTCAAAACATCATCTTTATCCTGATTTGCTAAGGCCTCTGCCCAATACATAGCAAGATAGAAATGACTACCTCGATTATCTAGCTCATTGACCTTTCGAGAAGGCCCTTTCCTATTTTCCAATAGCTTCTCGGTGGCATCATCAAGTGCTTCCCCTAAAACTAAGGCTTTTGGATTGTTGTAGGTAGTGCCTAAATGATCCAATGAAACTGCCAACGCCAAGAACTCTCCTAAGGAATCCCATCGTAAATGGCCTTCTTGTGTGAACTGCTGCACATGTTTGGGAGCAGAACCACCAGCGCCCGTCTCAAACAACCCGCCACCGTTCATAAGTGGCACGATTGATAGCATTTTCGCACTAGTTCCAAGTTCTAAAATTGGAAATAAATCGGTTAAATAGTCACGCAAAACGTTTCCAGTTACCGAGATTGTATTTTGTCCTGCCTTGACGCGTTCTAAAGTGTATTGCGTTGCTTTTTCAGGAGAAAGGATTTTAATTTCAAGTCCGCTAAGGTCGTGATTCGGCAAATACTGATTCACTTTTGCAATAATTTGTGCATCGTGTGCTCGATCTTCATCCAACCAGAAAACTGTGGGCCAACCGGTGGCTCTAGCTCGGCTAATTGCAAGTTTTATCCAGTCTTGGATAGGTGCATCTTTTACTTGGCACATGCGCCATATATCACCTTGTTCAACGATGTGTTCCATTAAAGTAGTTCCGTTGTCATCAATTACTTTTACAACTCCATCCGTCGGAATTTCAAAAGTTTTATCGTGAGAACCGTATTCTTCAGCTTTCTGTGCCATCAAACCAACATTAGGAACAGTTCCCATGGTAGTTGGGTCAAAAGCGCCATGTTCTTTACAGAAATTGAAGGTTACTTCGTAGATTCCCGCATAACTACTATCTGGAATAACTGCTTTCGTGTCTTGTAATTTTCCATCTGCGTTCCACATTTGTCCAGAAGTTCTAATCATCGCAGGCATTGAGGCGTCAATGATGACATCACTAGGTACGTGCAGATTCGTAATTCCTTTATCGCTATTTACCATAGCCAAGTCTGGTCCATTCTGGAAGGCCGTGTCAATCGCTGCTTCAATTTCCATCCTTTTTTCTGAAGGTAACTCGGCTAATTTGCCCACTAGATCTCCAAACCCGTTATTCACGTCCACTCCAATTTCTTCAAAAGTGTCTTGGTATTTTTGGAACAAATCGGCGAAAAACACGCGTACCACATGTCCAAAAATAATGGGGTCGCTCACCTTCATCATGGTTGCTTTCATATGTAGCGAAAACAGCACGCCTTGTTTTTTAGCATCCTTAATTTGCGTTTCTAAAAAGGATAAAAGGGCTTTTTTGCTCAAGGTAGTAGCATCTATTATTTCTCCTGCCAATACTGGTACAGCTGGCTTTAAAACGATTTCATTGGCCGCATTGTCATTTAAAATAATTTTTACACTTCCTGCATTTTGGATCATGACCGATTGCTCGTTGTGTCTAAAATCTCCTGCCGTCATCGTGGAAATGTGCGACTGGGACGAAGCGCTCCAAGCTCCCATACTGTGTGGGTTTTTCTTGGCGTAATTTTTTACCGCTTTCGGTGCGCGGCGATCACTATTTCCTTCTCGAAGTACAGGGTTAACAGCGCTACCTTTTATTTTGTCATAAGTAGCTTTCGCTTTTTGTTCTTTCTCATTTTGCGGTTCTTCTGGATAGTCTGGAACAGCAAAACCTTTAGCTTGTAATTCACTAATAGCCGCAGAAAGTTGTGGGACAGAAGCACTAATATTGGGAAGTTTAATAATGTTGGCTTCGGGTTGTTTAGCAAGATCACCTAATTCAGCAAGCGCATCGTTGGCGCGTTGGTCTTTCGATAAATACTCTGAAAAATTGGCAATAATACGACCGGCAAGCGATATGTCACGTGTTTCAATCGCGATACTACTAGGAGCGGTAAATGCTTTTACAATAGGAAGTAAGGAGCGAGTAGCCAAAGCTGGTGCTTCGTCTGTCTGAGTATAAATGATCTTTGCAATTTTCGTCATAGTGTACGTTTCGTTAGAATTTCATGTCCTGTTCAGAGTAATTTACCCGGTGAGAACCTCAGTAAATTAGGGTGGCAAAGATAGTGAATTGAGAAGGTGTTTGAAAGTAAGGAAGGAGACATTTTATCCTTCAGTAACCACAGAAGTTACCTAAAACAAGAAAAGCCATAACACGGTGCGCTAACACTTTGTTATGGCTTCTTGTGAAACATATCGTTACCGATCATCCACCTAGGGCGGACCGAGACAAGTTTATTAAACCCTTGCAATCGTGATTTGTTTCAACGAACTTTGATTTTCGAATTTATTGATTAAAAACCAATCTATTTTCTGAATCAAGGCCCTAACTTTCTTTCCTCTAATGGTCGTTGCACTTTGCAGTGTTAGTTACCGTTTCAAGCAATTCTAGAAAGTCAAATAAAGAACGTTACTTTATTTTTATCTCCACAGGTTGCCCTGTTTTGATGTATCGCTGCAAGTTGCCTTGCTTTGATGTGTCGCTACAAGTTGCCTTGTTTTGACGTATCTCTGCAGGTTGCCCTGTTTTGATAATCGCTGCGGGTTACCCCGTTTTGATAGTACTAAAGTACACGAAGAACTGAGAAATCCAAATTTTATAACGCATTAACAATTAACAACTTATGAACTGAGGTTATTAACAATTGTCAATAAAAAAAGCGACCCCAGTGAGAGTCGCTTTTTTAGTGATGTGAGCGTGTTGCTTACATTCTCTTTTCTTTGATTCTGGCTTTCTTACCAGTAAGTCCTCTAAAGTAATAGATACGTTTTCTACGTACACTACCTTTTTTATTCACTTCTATTTTTTGAAGGGCTGGTAAGTTAAGTGGGAAAATACGCTCCACTCCAACAGTACCTGACATTTTTCTAATCGTAAAAGTTTGGGTTAATCCCGTTCCCTTTACCTGAATTACAACACCTCTAAAAAACTGAGTTCTTGTTTTTTCTCCTTCACGGATTTCATAATACACTGTGATGGTATCACCCGCTCCAAATTTTGGAAATTCTTTTTTGGTTACAAATTCGTCTTCAACAAATTTAACTAACTCTTCCATGTTTACTTATTTTCTGATTAGTCTATACCAACATTCGCGTCTATCGTCAGAGGTTGATGTAAATCGTGTGCAAAAATAACGGTTTTTCATTATCTGACAAGCGTTTAGCGGCTTTTTTATTTGTCTCATGCAATGATTGTTTGGACGTTCCTCTCCTTCGCTCCGTTTCGCTGCGCTTCATGGAGCTTCGAAGGGTCGGGCTTTCTTGGCTACACGGTAGCCTAATCAATCCCTAACGCGGTCTTTGCTTCTGGAAATAGTTTCGTAAATTTCTTAGGAAGTGGAGCTATAACTAGAATGTTTTCTTTCGAGACGGGGTGTTCAAAATGTAGTTTTGTAGCATGAAGAAACAAGCCTTTCCCTTTCAAAACTAACCCTTTAATACCATATAGGTCATCACCAAAAATGGGATGCCCTAATTGTGACAAATGCTTTCTTAGTTGATGCCTTCGGCCAGTGTTCGGGTTCAACGCTATCAAATTTAGGGTGCCATATTTTTCCGAAGCAATAGAAATTAATTTTCGGTATTCCGATTTAGACGGTCTGCCGTCTATTGCAGTTTCTATAGTTCCCGCCTCATTCATACTGCCAATTGTAACTGCCGTATAGGTTTTGGAAATGCTTCGATGCTCAAATTTTAGATTGAGTGTTATGACCGTACTCACCGTTTTGCCAATGAGTAAAGCTCCGCTGGTAGGGTAGTCCAGCCTATGGATAGGTTCGGGTCGGGTAAGGGCATCAGATTGTTTACTTTTCTTCAGATTAAACGCTAAGGCATTCTCAATGGTAAAACGTTTGTTTCCGCTTACCAAAATACCTGCAGGTTTGAAGATCACCGCTAAGTGTTCATCCTCGTAAAGGATATCCAATTTGAAATCGAGAACAGGTCTTTTGGATTCATTCTGTTGATAAAGCTCTATGGTTTCACCGCCACTGATCCAATCGCCAGTATACCCCACTTCAGTATTGATATAAACCAATCCTTTTTTAATCGCATTTTTAGCACCCTTACGAGATTGGATGGTGCGAAATATACCAACCGCATACTCCTGAAGCCTTTGGCGAACTAAAAGCGCCGGAACCTCATGTGTTTCGATTTTTAATAAAGATTCTTTAGATGACAAATTATGTGTGTATGAAAAACAATAACTAGTCCGAAAGTAAATCGGGACGACGTTCTTCTGTTCTTTTGAAAGCCTGATCTTCACGCCAAGTTTCTATGTTAGCAGTATGACCGCTTAACAATATGTCTGGAACTTTGAGACCTTTATATTCTGCTGGGCGGGTATAAATGGGTGGAGCTAATAAATTATCTTGGAACGAATCGGTTAAGGCACTGGTTTCATTGCCTAAAACGCCAGGAATAAGCCGAATAACTGAATCACAAACTACAGCCGCCGCCAATTCTCCTCCGCTCAAAACGAAATCTCCAATAGAAATCTCACGAGTGATAAATAAATCACGAACACGTTGGTCTACACCTTTATAATGACCACAAAGAATAATGATATTCTCTTTCAGGGATAATTCATTGGCAATACCTTGATTCAAGGTGATTCCATCTGGAGTCATATAAATAACCTCGGCATAATCCCGCTCCTCCTTTAAGCCTGAAATACATTTGTCAATGGGTTCTATCATCATTACCATTCCAGCGCCGCCACCAAACTGATAATCATCTATCTGATTATAGTTATTGGTGCTAAAATCCCTAAGGTTATGAAAATGTATTTCGACCAGTCCTTTCTCGATAGCTCTTTTCAGAATAGAGGCTTCAAAAGGGCTTTTCAAAAGTTCAGGCAATACGGTGATGATGTCGATGCGCATTAAATGAAGTCTTTTTTCGATTTACAGCGCTCAATCGAAGTTTTCGCTCTGTCCAAAACGGCTTTGTCTAAAGTACTCATTCCAGCCAATTTGTATTTTTCAATAGCCTCATCAAGTTTTCCTTGTTGTTCGTACATGATGGCATATTCATTATATATAGTAGCCTTGGTAATACCTGGGATATTGGAAGCTTTGTCCAATAATTCTTTCAAAGTATCCCACTTATTTAAAGTAGAAAGTAAGACAGCGTAGTTGTAATAAACACTTGGATACATGGGAGATTTCTCTATGCATAGCTTATAAAGTGTTTCTCCTTTATCATATTCTTTGAATTTTACTTCATATAAATACCCGAGGTGATTATAGGCTTTCCCAAAATTAGGGTCGATGTCAATTATTTTTTCGAGAATATTGGAAGCGTTTTCATACTTCCCATTTTTGATTTCAAGATTTGCCTGATTCAGCATTTCTTCAAGTTTCGTCAAATGATCCATAGTATTGTGTTTAGAACCTCCCTTTGCAGGCAGACTGGTACAAAAATACAAGATTTGCAGCAGATTATATCGCCCAGGTATAATGATTTACGGCGCTGTCTTTCACCCAACCCAAACGTTGATATAATTTCTGCGCTGGATTGTCAACCGCAGTTTCCAAGGTGAGTCCTTTGCTTCCTGTTTTTTTTGCAAACCGTTTGGCATGTTCCATAAGCGCGGCCCCCACGCCACTACCACGAGCAACTTCAGAAACAAATAAATCGTTCAAAACATAAGTACGCTGCATGGAAACTGACGAAAACATAGGATAAAGCTGGGTAAATCCAAGTGCGTTACCATCCCCATCCATCGCCATAAAAACTACCGAGTCTTTTTTCTGAAACCGTTCAGAGAGAAATTTTCGCGCCGCTTCTAAGTCTGACGGTTGTTTGTAAAACATACGATACCCGTCAAAAAGAGAGGTGAGCTTTTCAATGTTTTCTTCGGAAGCGGTAATAAGTTGCATAATTTGTTGCTTTTGATATTGTATTGGATCGAGGTCAGATATCAGAATTGGGAAATAAATTACCTTAATTAAAGGTAGAAAAATTTCGATGTAAAATTGAATTTAAATTAATGAATAGCTTTTTATATCTTTAGACAACTATCTAAAACCAATAATATATGAAACGCCGTTCCTTTATTAAAAAATCAGCCGCTGCCAGTGCCGCCTTTTCGATTGTCCCCAGTTTTGTGCTAGGAGGAAATCATATTCCACCAAGTGATACACTATATGTAGCCGCTATTGGAGTAGGAGGACGAGGGCAGGGTGTTGTTAGTGAGCTGCATGCGACGGGTAAAGTTAAGTTTGTTGCACTTTGTGATGTAGATGATATGATGGCGGCCGAAAGCTATAAGGCCCATGCAGGGGCAAAGCGATATCGAGATTTTAGGAAGTTATATGACAATCATCTAAACGACATCGATGCTATTTCAGTGGCAACACCTGATCATACGCATGCGGTAATTGCCCTTCCATTTATGAATGAGAAAAAGCATGCCTACGTGGAAAAGCCACTTACTCATAATATTCAAGAAGCTCGATTGATGGCTAAGATTGCAGCCGATAAAGGAGTAGTTACCCAAATGGGAAATCAAGGAGCTTCAAGTGATGGTATTCGCTTGGCACAAGAATGGATTAACGCAGGAGTCATTGGAAAGGTAAATCGTGTTGATTGCTGGACCAATAGACCAGTTTGGCCACAAGGTTTTAGAAGTATTACTGAAAAGCAACCTATTCCTGACACTTTGGATTGGGATTTATGGTTAGGCCCTGCTGCTATGCGCGATTATAATGCCAATTATCTTCCTTTTAAATGGAGAGGGTTTTGGGATTTTGGAACAGGAGCCATGGGAGATATGGGATGTCATATTATGGAAACCCCGTTTAAGACATTGGGATTACAATTCCCTTATGAAGCTGAAGCGAGTTGCACAACCATTTGGTCGGGCGATTTCGTCGAAGCCGATTATAAAGGGACTTGCCCACCGTCTTCGATTGTCCGGTTGAAATTTGACACAAAGGTACATGGTGATGTATCTCTTAATTGGTATGATGGTGGTATTATGCCAGATCTTCCACCTGAATTGGCAGATGGCGAAATTCCAGGGGGTGACGGAGGTGGTAGTATTTTCCACGGAAGCGAAGGTATCATGGTTACCGATACTTATTCAGGAAACCCAAGATTGCTTCCAGCGGAGCGAATGAACGATTTTACACCACCCGCTCAAACTATTGCCAGAGTCAAGACCAGTCATGCAGGTGAATTTGTAGCAGCTTGCCTTAATGGAAGCAAGACTTCTTCACCTTTTTCCTATGGAGGCCCACTGACCGAAGCTGTGTTGATGGGGAACTTAGCACTTAAATCCTTCCAACAAAAAGTATTTAAAGAAGGTAAGAAATCAGGCGATTGGGATCCGTACAATTATCCGGGACGCCGTACCATTAAATGGGATGGTGAAGCCATGAAAGTTACCAACTATGAGTTTGCCAATGAATGGGTGAAACGGGAGTACCGTGATGGTTGGGGATTGTAATTTGACACAAATGGGATGTTATCAATCAAAAAAACAGATTCAATTAATTTATCAATTATGAAAATGATTCGTTTTAACCTGTGTTTCGTTCTTATAAGTTTAGTGAGTTGTAATGATAAGGTGCCTCAACAGGAAGAAGAGTCTGTAGATAATAAGAGTATGGCCTTTACAGGGACGATCATAGACTTAACACATGCTTTTTCCGAAGAAACTATCTATTGGGTGACCGCCAAAGAGTTTGAATTGGATGTGGTGGCCAAAGGGCAAACTGAAAACGGCTATTTCTATGCCGCCAATAATTTTGCCACAGCCGAACATGGGGGAACCCATATTGATGCACCCATTCATTTTTCTAAAGATGGACAGTCTACCGACGAAATTCCATTAGAGAAACTCATCGGGCCAGCTATTAAGGTGGATGTTTCAGAGCGATCTTTAACCAACCCCGATTATCTCATAAGTGTTGAAGATTTCACTACTTGGGAAAAGGAACAAGGCATGGAAATCCCAGTTGGAAGTATCGTCCTCTTGGAGACGGGCTTTTCGAAATATTATCCAGATAAAATTAAATATTTAGGTACAGATGCACGTGGACCAGAAGCTGTCAAAGACTTACATTTCCCTGGACTTTCTCCAGCTGCTGCCACTTGGCTTATTCAGCATAGAAACATAAATGCTATTGGAATAGATACACCTAGTATAGATTACGGACAGTCCCAACTTTTTGAGAGCCATGTAACCCTTTTAGGTGAAAACATTTCTGCATTTGAAAACTTGAAAGACTTGGATAAACTACCTCCTTTGGGCTTTCAAATTATAGCACTTCCGATGAAAATTAAGGGTGGGAGTGGAGGACCACTTCGGGTGGTTGCTATAGTAAGGGAATAAGTTGAAACCTTCTCCTCCCAATGAAAATTATAGCTTATAGTAGCTAGTCAACTTCCATTTTGAGATATATCCTGTTAAAATTAAAATAAATATTGATTTTATTATATAAAGTAAGGAATCCTAACTATATTTGGAGCGCAATAATGCAAGAACTTAAATTATAATAAAATGAGTAAATCAATTTTTTATCATGCAGGCTGTTCGGTTTGTTTAAGTGCAGAGGAAGACATCGTTCATTTAATTGGAGCAGAAAATGTTGAGGTAGTTCATATTGGCGAAGACCGATCTAGAATTTCAGAGGCTGAAGCAGCTGGTGTAAAGTCAGTGCCAGCGTTGGTAACAGCCAATGGTAATACGTTGCATATTAACTTCGGAGCTTCTATGGCAGACCTTAAAGCTTAATTTTTTAATCTATATAGTTAGGAATCCTAATTTTAAAATCAAATTTGAAATCATGAAATCAACACGAATCGCAGTATTAGCTGCTCTATTATTGATCGCTTCAATGGGATGGGCACAAGAGAAAAATTACAAGAATGATGACTTCCAAATTAAAAGTGTTCAAGTGAGCCATAAAGCTTCATTGGGCATCACTGTTTGGGAAATTACGGTCAATGGGAAAGCTGGAAACACCACGCCAACAAAGGTGGGGCAACTTGACGGAGCTCCTGTTTTGGGTTATGTATTCCCAACTAGTTTACAACCAACCGATGTTGGGTTTAGCCAAACGGAAGGAATTGTGGCATTAGCACTGACATCGCACCCAGATTTTGATGACACTCCGCTCTGGGATGAGAACAATGACAAAATATTCAATAATGATGGTGTCGTTTGGCATCCGCATTGGGTGGTTTTGCATCCAGATCAAAGAGTTAAAGGGGGGCTTGCGGTAAAACAAATTAAGAAAGCAGATGATACTGTTGTTTTGCCACCTACCAATCCTGGAATGCCCATGTATATGGATTCTCCTGGATTCCCAGTGACGACGACAGGTAATACAATTACAGTGGTTGTACCTGACTATAGAATGAATCATCAAACCAATTTTAGCTATGACGGGGTCGCTGCCTTTATGAAAGTGAACACCAGCAATGCGGAGTTACCTATGCTTGGTGTCTATGAGGTTTACAGCGTCGCTAGCGGAGATTTGTCATTACCCTATAAAGTCAATTAGATGAAAATTTCTGTTTGGGACACTTATGTAAAAAGAGCCGACGGGGCCACAATGCATTTTGACATTCTGGTGCCGAGTGAACTGAAGGATGAGCAAACCATTTTCAATTTTGGTTTGAATTATCTTGAGACCAAAACTTTTCAAACAAAACAATTGACGGCCAAAGAATGTAGTTTTTGCCATATTGATCAAGCTACGGAGGAGATGATCGCCGCAATAGGTGAGAAGGGGTATGCCATTATTGAAATGGAAAATTGTAATTAATTTAATTAGGATTACTAACTTAGCCTGTCGAACTTTCTTCGGCAGGCTTTTTATTATGGATACAAGTATATTTGACCCGAATCAGCAAGAGCACGATATTTCTAGTAAAATTGTTACTGGATTGGAACGTATTTCTGAAGTATTTAAAACACTCCTTTGGGAAAAGGCGAAATTGGTTGGATTAAGCCCAATTCAAATTCAAATACTCATCTTCATTGCCTATCACAAACCCGAACTTTGCAATGTCAGCCATTTGGCGCGGGAGTTCAATGTTACAAAACCGACCGTTAGTGATGCGGTCAAAGTATTAGATAAGAAACAGATGCTTGTGAAAGACTATTCTTCCGCAGATAGTCGAAGCTATACCATTCATTTATCAGCCCGAGGAGAAGATATCGTATCACAGACAAAGGATTTTGCCAATCCACTAAAAAAACAATTGGGAGACTTTGATGCATCAGACATGGTGGGCGTTTTTAAATCACTAAGTGAGCTCATTTACAAGTTAAATAGAAATGGGATTTTGACGGTACAGCGCACTTGCTTTGGCTGTAAATTCTATCAAAAGAATAACAACACCAGCTATTGTAATCTGCTTGAGAAGGACCTAATGGATAAAGACATTCGTTTGGATTGCCTGGAATTTGAAGCAAAGTTAAACTAATCAGATGACACCTTCCATATTTACGTAGAAATACGTAACGGTTTTACATATTCACTTCATGTAAAAGCCATATTTCAACGTATTTACGGTTTACCTCAGTTGCGCTGTCAAATAATTTACGAGCTTCAGCAAACCAAAGGCGGCGATAAGTCTCTAGCCTTAACCACTCTCCCTAGAATATTTTAGATTCTATTGTTAACCCTTTTGGACTTTATTTGGTTCAAATAAAAACATTAGATATGATAAAAATCAAAAGAGTCTTGTTGTTTCTTATTATTTTTTCTCTTCAGAGTATTAGTTTTTATGCTCAAAACGACGAATATATTTTGGAAGTTAAAGAGGGGTTCGAATTAGGGTCTATTCAAACAACTACCAATGTTAATCAAACATTGACATTCACTATGACCAATACTAGTTTTGCCGAAAGTTTGAATACCAATTCCATTTATGAATTTAGTAGGATGTTTCCAGGGGCGGAAACTGTCGAGCTGCAAAGGATATATTTCTTGCGTGTTACTCAAAATTTTTCTAGCTCAACTATTTCTCAGCAAGAGGAAGTAATGGACCTTTTTATTGTTGACCAGAGCGAAATAATAGAAGATGACGGTGAACAATTTGTGTTACCTAATGATTATGAAGATCCTCTTTTCGGAGGAAGAAATTCCACCTTCGATCTTATCAGGGCCCCTTTGGCTTGGAACATAACCGCTGGAAGTCCAAATGTCTTGGTTGGAATAGCTGATGTATCGGTTAGTTGGGACCATGATGACATGGAAGGACAATATTTTGACTCCATTTTTATTGATAGTTACAATGGGGCTACTACTCCAGATCATGGTATGTCATCCGCAGGAATGATTGCTGCCAAAGCTAATAATGGTATTTTTCTTACGGGATTGGCATACGACTCGAAAATAGTTTATGCGGAATGTAAAGCTAGTCGCCCTAGTCTATTACGCGGTCTTTTTCAATTATCTAAATACCCAAACATAAAGGTAATCAATTGTAGTTGGGGGATTCCCGCTAGCAGTTCATTCAAGAACCTTCTTGACTATATTATGGCAGAGGTAAATGCCAATGATATTTTGGTCGTTGGTGCGGCAGGCAATTATCCCACTGGGATACCTTGGTATCCAGGAGCCTATGACAGTGCGCTCTTGGTCACAACTGTTGGGCATCGGGTTGCTATAGGAGAAAATCATGGTCTTTTGAAACCTGATGGCACTCCAATTTGGCTTAAATCATGGAAAGATGTGCATCGTAAACACCCTGAAGGATCTACTAATAATCACAATGACAAAGTGGATGTTACCGCACCGGGACATATTAATACTTTTATTACTAATAATTATGCCGTGCATCCACAAGGTTTGAGATATGGAATTACTACCTCAGGCACAACCCCCGTAGTTTCTGGATTAGCGGCTTTAGTGCGTTCCGCAAACCCTGCGCTCACTGCTTTGGAGACAAAGGATATTATCAAAAATACCGCAGACGATATTTACCAAATATCATACAATCAAGAGTTTATCGGGGAGCTGGGAGCTGGCCGTATTAACGCCTATCGTGCGGTACTCACCGCTGATTGTATGGCAAACCCTAGAACCGACATTGATTTAGCCATGCAAAATTCTAATGTAGATTATTTAACTGAGCCAGACTTTAACACAGAAAAGCTTTGGTTAACTGATGATATATGGGTGCGTAATCAACTTGATACGGACTTAATCGATGTACATCAAAACCCAGAATATGATCCTGTTAATCCTAATTATGCGTACGTAAGAGTCACTAATAATAGTTGTGTGACTTCTTCAGGTAACGATATTATGAAACTTTACTGGGCGAAAGCAAATACCGCTCTAACATGGGATTTCCACTGGAAAGGAGAATTCACAATTGAAAATCCACCTGGCACGGGAAATTTTGTAAAAATGGGAGACGAAATTGGATCTATGATTATCCCCTCACTTGAAATTGGACAAAGCACAGTCTTGCAATTTGAATGGGATGTGCCTAATCCAGATGATTACGCAGGTATTAATGACAACCCATGGCACTTTTGCCTATTGGCTCGAATAGAATCTTTAGATGACCCAATGACTGTTCCAGAGGTAGAAGCTATTACCGAAAATGTTAAAAACAATAATAATATTGCTTGGAAAAACATGACCGTTGTAGATATTTTTCCAGATGTTCCGTCACCTGTATCTGCTGCTGTTGCTGTTGGGAACCCTTATGATGTGACACACAGCTTTACTCTTGAATTCGTGAAGGAAGAGAATGAACCCGGCTCAGCACTCTACGACGAGGCGGAGATAACGATTACTTTGGATAATATTTTATTAAACGCTTGGACTAATGGTGGGTCAGCATCAACAAACCTCCAAGGTACACCTCAAAACAATGTAATTATCGTTGAAAATAATCATGCCCTTATCGAAAATTTGCAATTTATCCCCAACGAAATTGGAACGCTCTCAATTAGCTTTAATTTCCTTATTGACGAGTTAACAGATAAGGAGGAATACATCTATCATTTAATACAGCGAGATGCCGTTACTGGTGAAGTAATAGGTGGAGAGACATTTGAAGTACGAAAGCATTCGAGTTATTCATTTGCCGCTGATGCTGGTGGAGATGAAGAAATAGACAAAAATCAGACAATTACACTGACGGCTAACACCATAAATCAGCCCGCCGTTTATAATTGGTACGATCCCGAAGGAAATTTAATCCATACGGGAACAGATCTAACCGTTACTCCTGATATCACCATGACCTATCAATTGGAAGTGATCTCTAGCCTTGATGGTTTTAAGGATTATGATGAAGTCCAAATCACCGTGAACCCATATAAAATAGAAAGCTTAGTGCCTAACCCAACTACTTCTCAAGTAACAATTTCGTATCTTGCTGAGGATGCAAGTTCAGCATATCTTATGATTGTTGATACAAATACTGGAAGTAGTGATAATTACATTTTGGATACTCAAGCATCTTCAGTGGTGATAGATGTATCTGCCCTAGCTTCTGGTTTATATGATATTATTTTGGTGTGTGATGGGGACATTCAAAATTCAAAAACGTTATTAAAACAATAAGGTATGAAACAATTACTACTAGCTTTGTTCATTTCTTGCTCTTGGCAAGGCATAGCACAAGACCCTATACTGTATGAACACACATGGCATTTACATGAATTGATTATTGATGGAATTAGCGAGCCTTTTCCGCTTGAGGCGGGAGGTGTTATTTTAATTTTTGATGAAGATCTGTTGTTTGATTGGAATTTTCAAACATTTGTATGTCAAGAGGCCAACAGTGAATTAATGTACGATGATCCAAATTCTAGTTTTTCATTTGTCCAACCATTTGACTCTGGTGGACTTGTTTGTGATTTCCAGTCTTGGTTAGATTTTGAACAACTGTATTTTGATTTCTTCCGAGATGAACTCGCTTCCCCATTTGTTTATAACATTACGTCTTCAGGGGGAGATTTTTTATTAGTGATCACATCCGAATCTGGGAATTCAGCTATTTATGGCGATAAAATTCTTGCAGTTCCAAATAGAGAATTGTTGAATATAACCCTTTATCCCAATCCAACGGATGACCTGTTAAATCTGTCTTCTTCCAGTAATGAGATTTTATCCGTTCACATTTATACTATTGAAGGAAGATTGGTTAGCAGTATCAAAAAGGAGCATCAAGACATCTCTGAAATTAATGTATCGCATCTCAAATCGGGGGTTTATTTTTTAACGATAAGCACTGATATAGGTCAGGTAACTAAAAAAATTATTAAAAAGTAGTACTCAATTATTAATTGTATTCTGATACTCACTTAAACAATGGACGTATTTGAAATCGTAGCACCGCATTATTTAATTCCGAAGAAATAAAAAACCCCAAGGAAGACTCCTTGGGGTTAGCTTTTTCGAATTTCTCTATCAGCTAGTAATAGGTAAAGCGTCTTACTTTAGAAATATATTTGGCCAGTCTAATTACTTGGTGACTGTATCCGTATTCGTTGTCATACCAAACATAGATTACCACGTTTTTGCCGTCCTTGGCAACGATGGTGGCATTGCTATCATAGATAGATGGTGCAGAGGATCCAACAATATCACTGGATACTAACTCATTGTTCAAGCTATATTTAATTTGCTCAACCAAATCACCTTCCAAGGCATATTTTTTCATGATACTGTTTAATCCTTCTATTGAAGTTGGAGTTTCCAATTCTAATTTCAAAATCGCTAAAGAACCGTTTGGTACAGGAACGCGAATTGCATTAGAAGTTAGCTTTCCTTCGAAAGAGGGAAGGGCCTTACTTACTGCTTTACCAGCACCGGTCTCTGTTATCACCATATTTAATGCGGCGGCTCTACCTCTTCGGTATTTGCTGTGCATATTGTCCACCAAGTTTTGGTCATTGGTGTAGGCGTGGATCGTTTCTAAATGACCTTGAACTACTCCTAAACTATCTTCAATAGCTTTTAAAATAGGAGTAATAGCATTGGTAGTACAAGATGCGGCAGAGAATATATCCACGGTGTCTGGATCATTTTCTATGTGGTTTACACCATGTACGATATTTGGAATCCCTTTCCCCGGGGCTGTTAAAAGTACTTTGCTAGCTCCGTTAGGCACTAAATGACGGGTCAATGCTTCCTTATCTCTAAAGGCACCTGTGTTATCGATGATTAAAGCATCTTCAATTCCGTAATTAGTATAGTCAATATCTTCCGGTGCGTTTGCTGAAATCACATGAACTGTAGTTCCATTAATTATAAGCGCACTGTTCTTTAAGTCTACACTTACGGTTCCAGGAAAGTCTCCGTGAACAGAATCATGTTGCAATAGCGAAGCTCTTTTTTCCAATACGGTTTGGTCAATTTTACCTCTGGTAACGATTGCACGCAATCGCATTTGGTTCCCCATACCCGTTCTGGACATTAACTCCCTTGCCAACAAACGTCCAATACGTCCAAATCCATAAAGTACTACATCTTTAGGGACAATGTTTTTCTGGTCTTTCGCTCCTTTTAATTTGGCACTAACAAAGGCCATAGCATCTTGATATTTATTGTCTTCAAGATGATATTCATAGGTTAGTTTTCCAATGTCCAATTTGGCTGGAGGAAGGTTCAAGGTCATAATTGCCTGAGCGATTTCAACAGAGTCGAAAATAGAAATCGGTTTTTGCACAAATTCACCTGCGTACTCATGTAAGTTTAAAATTTCGCTTACGTTACGATCGATCAACTGATTGCGGAATAGCACCAATTCTATCGATTTGTCGTACCAAAGGTCACTAACAATTTTAATAAACTCGACCGTTGCTTTGCGGCGATCGGTTTGGAAAGAAAGTTCTTTTTCATAAACTTCATCAAAACTCATAGTTACAGTGTTTAAGGTTACCGCCTTTTCAGGCAATCAGGGTTTAAATTTTTTGCAAAAATACATAACTAAAACGTTTTCGTAGCGCATAATGGTAAAAATAAATAGCCCGTCAAAAAATAAATTCAGACGGGCTATTCGTTTCAAATAAACTACCTGATTATTTGAAGATAAAAGTATTTAATTCTTTGCTCTGCGTCATAAAGGTCAGCTTGATGGCGTCATCATAATTGCGACTACTTAATATGCGTTTAAGGTCGTCAATGTCTTTTACTGCTTCATCGTTCAATCCAGTAATAATGGCTCCTTCTAGACCAAATTGTTTCATATCTCTACGAACGGCGTCTGAGATAATCACTCCATAAGTTAATCCAAAAGCCTTTAATTGTGCTTTATTTGTATTTCGAACTTCCAATCCGAGTTCCTCAATCTCATAGGTCACGATCTTCACGAGCGTCACTGGAATGATCCGTTGTTTTCCGTCGCGAAGTACTGTAACAGCTACAATGTCGTTTGGACGCTTGGAGCCCAAATAACCTGCGAGGTCAGAAAACTTTGCAATCTTATAACCATCTATATTTTTAATGATATCTCCTTTTTCAATGCCTCCTTTGTCGGCTCCGCTTCCAGTTTCTATGCCGTTCACATAAACACCTTCCGTTTCATTTACGCCATAATAGTTGGCACTATCTGAATTGAGGCTTCCGCCTGTAATTCCTAAAATACCACGTTGTACACCGCCGTATTCCATGATGTCTTCCACAATTTTTCTAGCGGTATTGGAAGGCACAGCAAAGGAATAGCCCACATAGGAGCCTGTCTCGCTAGTAATGGCTGTATTAATTCCAACTAATTGTCCCTGTGTATTTACTAAAGCTCCTCCACTGTTACCGCGATTTACTGCAGCGTCGGTTTGGATAAAGGATTGTGAATTACCATCCGTTTCATCTAGATCTCTTGACTTGGCACTCACAATACCTGCCGTTACTGTAGAGGTAAGATTGAACGGATTACCTACGGCTAATACCCATTCTCCAATTTTTATTGAATTGGAATCGGCGAAAGGGACGAACGGTAGCTCAGTGTCCGGGTCTATTTTGATCAAGGCAATATCCGATTTTGGGTCGGTACCAATCAATTGGGCGATATAGGTTTTGTTGTTGTTCAGTATAACTTCAAGTTCAGAGGAATTCTCAATTACATGATTGTTGGTAATAATATAACCATCCGGGCTAATTATCACGCCACTACCGCTGCCTACCATAGTTCTTGGAGCGCCTCTAAAAAAGTCGCGTAAACTAGTAGGGTCTTTACTTTCGGTGGTATTTTTAACGTGTACGACGGCATTTACGGTTTTTTCGGCGGCTTCTGTAAAATCTAAGCCCGAGCTAGCCGCTGCGAAACTTGAATAATTAGTGGGAATAAACGATGGATTCTCTTCTTGCTGTACCACTGCCATCGGTGTAGTTTCTTCAACAAAAAGTTTGTATCCTGTCAATGTCATGGCTCCTGCTACCAGTGCTACTGCTAATAAACGAACTGTTTGTTTCATAGTGAAATATTGTTTAGATTCTTAAATGTAACTATTAAATGACTTCAGTATTGTTAAATAGTTTCAGTTTTAACTCGTATTTAACACGTTTTTTGTCCTTCCAAAAGCAAGTGGTTTTTATACCTTTGTACATCTATGCAAATTGAATTCTATAAATACCAAGGAACTGGAAACGATTTTATCTTTATAGATAATCGTCAATTGGGTTTTGATAAAAATAATACCCAGCTGGTAGCGAAGATGTGCGACCGGAAATTTGGCATTGGAGCAGACGGTCTTATATTACTTGAAGAGCATCCTTCGGCCGATTTCAAAATGGTATACTACAATGCCGATGGGAACCTGAGTTCTATGTGCGGGAATGGAGGTAGATGCATTATTCATTTTGCAAAGTTTTTAGGAATTATAACTTCGGAAGCGATTTTTGAAGCCGTTGACGGGATGCATACTGCTTCCATCGATGGAGACCAAGTTAAGCTCAAAATGAACGATGTATCGGATATTTCAATAGCAGAGGATTTTGTTTTTCTGAATACAGGATCTCCACACCACGTGGCTCTTGTGTCGCAATTGGAGCAAATGGACGTTTATTCCGAAGGAAAAAAAATACGTAACCTTCAATACGGAAAAGCGGGAGCCAACGTTAATTTTGTAGCTCAGGATGCAAACGACACTTTTTCGGTACGTACCTATGAGCGTGGCGTGGAGGATGAGACGCTTTCCTGTGGAACTGGAGTTACGGCTGTTGCCATTGCCATGCACGCCATAGGTAAAGCAACTTCCGAAACCATTGGTTTGAAAACACCAGGTGGGCATTTGATGGTTTCCTTTGTGAAAGAGCAGTCAATGTATACGAATGTCTATTTAATAGGGCCTGCGAAACAAGTATTTAAAGGGATTTGGTCATGATGACACTTAAGGGTAATGCTATTTATTTAAGGGCTTTAGAGCCAACCGACCTTGATTTTCTATACAAGCTAGAGAATGATGAGCGTGTTTGGGAAGTGAGTAATACAGCAACTCCCTACTCGAAATATGTGCTAAAGCAGTATTTGGAAAATGCCTTACGCGATATTTATGAGGTGAAACAATTGCGCATGGTCATCTGTATTTCTGAAAATAACACTGCCATCGGGTTTATCGACCTTTTTGATTTTGAGCCGAAACACCAGCGTATAGGAGTTGGAATTATTATTTTTTCTGAAAAGGATCGCCAAAAGGGATACGCCGCTCAATCGCTCAAGCTATTAATGGACTATACCTTTGCCCATTTAGAAGTACATCAATTATTCGCCAATATCACAGAAGATAACACAGCCAGCATAGAACTTTTTGAAAAACTTGGATTCAAAAAACAAGGCGTAAAAAAAGACTGGATCCGAGCTGTAGGAACCTATAAGAACGAATTATTCTATCAATATTTCAATGAAAAACATTAAAAAAATTGTTGTGATTGCTGCGCTCATTGGAGCGTTAGCTATGGGTGGATTTGCCTATTATGTCTATCAAAATATATTGGTACCTAATACAGCTTTCAACAATGAGGAAGCCCATATTTATATCGCCGAAAATGCTACGTTTACGGAGGTTTTGGAAGAGCTGGAACCACTTCTTAAAAGCACAGAAACCTTTACCACTGTAGCCCAACGGAAAGGCTATATTTCCAATATTAAATCGGGTCATTTCATCATTAAGAAAGGAATGAATAACAATGATATCATAAACAGCATTCGCACTGGGAATGTTCCTATAAAAATCAAGTTTAATAATCAAGAACGGTTGGAGAATTTGGCAGGACAAGTCGCTTTTCAGTTGGAGGGTGATAGCCTTTCTTTTCTGAAGGCAATGAAGGATACCGATTTCTTAACAACGGCTGGTTTTACACCCGCCACGGCCATTGGCATGTATATACCAAATACCTATGAAGTCTATTGGAACACCTCTCCACATAGTTTTCGGGAAAAGATGTTGAAAGAGTACAATAGTTTTTGGACTGAAGAACGAAATGAAAAGGCGAAGAATTTGGCATTAACTCGGGATGAGGTAATGTCCCTAGCCGCTATTGTGCAAAAAGAGACAGCGAAAGTGGATGAGCGTCCAAGAGTAGCAGGTCTATACGTCAATAGAATAAAAAAAGGAATGCCACTACAAGCAGACCCTACAATAATATATGCTAAGAAGTTTACAGAGAATGATTTCGATCAAGTAATTAAGCGGGTCTTGTATCGAGATCTGGAAATTGAATCAAAATATAATACCTATAAAAATGTAGGCGTTCCTCCAGGGCCCATCACAATGCCTGATATTTCTTCCATAGACGCCGTGTTAAAATATGAAAAGCATGACTACTTATTTATGGTAGCTAATGTGGAGAATTTTGGATATCATAAGTTTGCGAAGACCTTATCGCAACACAATCGCAACCGACAGGACTATGTTCGTTGGATCAATTCGCAAGGTGTAAACAGATAAATCGCCTTCTTCTAAGTGAAAGTTTGCCCCAGTTTTAGCCTCAATTACGGCTAAACCACAAGGAATTAAGGGATTTTTACTACAATAATTGATCAAATTCGTAAGTAAATTCTTGTTAATAACACGGTTAACTACTTTATTAACAGTTTCGCTATCTTATTCTTATTTTAAGCTACTTTTGTTGCATTATTGATAATAAAACACCTACTATAACGTTATAGTTTGCGGTTTTAACAAACTTTAACAAGATTTACTGAAAATACTTGAAATATGTTGTATTTTTGCAGCGCGAAATTGGAGCCACAAAAAGGGGTTCAGAAATTGTACTCAAATGAAACGTAACTTTTTACGAATCAGTATTTTAATTCTTGGCGTTGCTATGGTAACGACAGGATTCTCTTCCAAAAATGGGGTGGATTTGTCTCACTATATTTTTAATGAAGAGGCTATCTGCTATAATGTGCCTAACGAAGACGAAGTCATCGTTAGAGACAATGGTAGTTATTTCCAATTGTTTTTGGGTAAAACCTATGTAGGATTTAAAGAGGCTTTGGGCTTTAAAGAATCTCAAGGGCTTTATACGGTAACCAATGAATATGGTTATATGGGGAAATATCAATTTGGTAAGTCTACCTTAAAGATGATTGGTATTTACAATACAGAATCATTCTTAAGCGATTCTCGACTTCAAGAAGAGGCTTTCGCTGCCAATACCTCTCGTAATAAATGGATTTTAAGAAAAGACATTAGACGTTACACTGGGCGCTATATGAATGGAGTAAAAATAACCGAATCGGGAATTTTAGCTGCCGCTCACCTTGCTGGTCCAGGGAATGTGAAAAAGTATTTGCGCAGTGGCGGTTCCGTTCAATTTGAAGACGCCTTTGGTACTTCTATTCGCTATTACTTAAAGAAGTTTTCTGGATATGATACTTCGTTGGTCGTTGCTAATAAGAAGCCTCGCGTACTATAAATTAGTTCACTTCAACTTTTATTTCTGAATAATAAACAGTGTGGGTCTTTTATTTAGATCTACTCTGGTATGTCCCCACTCGGTCGCTGTCTGCGTTAGGATGTATTCCGTTGGTAATGTAATGTCGCAAGCTACACATAGGTTGGTTTGTGGCTGCAATACGCTCACAAGACTCTCCAACATCTGATTGTTACGATAAGGGGTTTCAATAAACAATTGTGACTGGTTAATATCAGATGAAAGCCGTTCCAGTCGTTTAATTTCTACACGCCGCTCTCTTTTATCAATAGGGAGATACCCATTAAAGGCAAAATTTTGCCCATTAAATCCACTAGCCATCATCGCCAATAAAATGGAAGACGGGCCAACTAAAGGAATCACTTTTACACCTAAACGGTGCGCTTGAGCTACTACGTTTGCACCAGGGTCTGCGATCCCGGGACATCCTGCATCACTAATAACCCCTATATCCAAACCATTCAGGCAGGGTTGAAGCATGTTGGGAATTTCCGCGTTGTCTGTAAATTTGTTAATGATAGAAAACTGTAAATCGGGTTGAGACTTACGAGGAACTATGCTTTTAATAAAGGATCGGGCGTCTTTTTCGTGTTCAACTATATAGTAATCAATCTCTTCTACGGCCTTTTTAACCAGTAGCGGTAAGACTTCCAAAGGAGCCGTATCACCTAGGGTACAGGGTATTAAATACAAGTTGCCATAGGGTTCGTCCATCATTCAATTATTTTAGATTCGGGGTGAAGCTACAAGATAGGAGTCTCAATCATGAAATCAAAAAGAGCCGCCCTATTTCAAACGAATTGTTCATTTAAAATAGGACGGCGATGATTATAAAGAAGGGTATTTTAGTCTTATTGAATTAAAAGTTTCTTGATTGCCGTTCCGCTATCAGTCGTTATTTTAACCAAATACATTCCGCTTGCAAAGCCATCGGTACTTATCTCCAGCGTTGTAGTAGCTGTATGCTTTTCAGTAAAAAGAGTGCTTCCTTTCAAATCCATAATGGCTACTTCTTGCAGTAGTCCGTCTTGTAGCTGAATGGTCACTTTGTCGTCGGCTGGATTTGGGAACAAGCGTAAATTAAGGTTCTCTACATCGTCTATGGAAAGTACTTCGCCTTTAATCTTAGAAATTTGACCATTGTAATTGGCGATATAAAGTTCGCCGGCAAGATCTTCTCCAAAAGTGGACCAGTTACCACCAAAGGTTCCTAGGTTGTTGTACTCATCAGTAGGACTCACTGTTGCGATAAGTCCTGTTCCGAAATCGGCCGCAAAATAGTATCCGCTAATATTGTTATATTCAGTTCCTCGATACACATATCCTCCGGTAATGGAGAAGCCAAAAGCGTGTGTGTATTCGGCAATAGGAAAGGTGAGCTCACTCGGGTCTGGACAATTGGCAGTGTTGAAAGTGTTACTACCTTCATAACAACGCCAGCCATAATTAAGTCCAGCTTCTGAACCACCAGCTTTATTGATTTCTTCGATGGTATTCTGACCTACATCGGCAATCCAAACATCGCCAGTATCGCGGTCAAAAGTGAATTTCCATGGATTTCTCAGTCCGTAGGCCCAAATCTCCTCGGCATTCGGAGGGTCGCCTGCAAAGGGATTGTCAGCAGGAATTCCATAGTTATTTCCGCCACTCGGATTGTCAACATCTATGCGCAACAATTTCCCGAGGAGCAACTCGGTGTTTTGCGCTCTATTTCCAGGGTCACCACCGCTTCCTCCGTCACCAGAACCAATGTAAAGGAATCCGTCAGGTCCAAAATTTAGACTTCCGCCATTGTGATTGGCAAACGGTTGCGTGTAATCAATAATTGGAAATTCGGAGCCTGGATCGGCTAAATCAGGATCACCTATACTCACAGAAAATCGAGATACTTGGGTGTCGCCACCATTGTCTGTATAATGCACAAAAAAGTATCCGTTTGTAGCATAATCAGGATGGAATGCCAGTCCTAAAAGACCTTGTTCGCTACCTCCAGATACATCACCTGAGATGTTTAGAAATGGTGTTGTGTTGGTAGTCCCATCTGCATTTAAGATTTTTATACTTCCGCTTTGTTCAACAACAAATAGGCGATCATCGCCAGCGTGTTTCATGTCGACCGGATTAGAAAAACCACTTGCGAATACTTCAAGGGAAATGGTTTGGGATAGTAAAGTAGACACTGCGAAGAGTGTCAAGATTGTGGAGCAAATTTTTTTCATCGTATTAAGTTTTTTACTAAAATACTAAAACCTCGGTAAAGATAGATTACAGTCGTCTCACAATATTCTCACAAGCTTGATCCAACATCTGAAATACATTTTCGAAACCTTGTTCGCCACCGTAATAGGGGTCTGGTACATCAACGTTTTCCCCAGGAAATATTTCGTCAAGAATTAATTGCACTTTTTGTTTTTCTGAATCGGACTGTGCTTGATTTACAACATCGCTGTAGTTCGAATTGTCCATCACAAAAATATGATCGTAGATTTCAAAGTCATAAGGGGAGAACTTTTTGCCACGTTGGTCGGTGATATCTAATCCGTGTTGCCTAGCAACAGCCACACTGCGAGGGTCTGGCGGATTACCCACATGCCATCCTCCAGTTCCTGCCGAATCTACCTGATACTGATTGGCGTCTAATTTGGACTTTAGAATGCCTTCCGCAAGGGGAGAGCGGCAAATATTGCCAAGGCACACCATTAATATTTTGACTTTCATTGATTGTTGCATTTAATATGGATCATTCATACAAAGCTATGGTCTCTGGCAATCATTTGCAACAGACAAGTCTTTTTATTAATCGGGTGGTAGGGTGGGGTCAAAAAAAATCCCGCTTGAAGCAGGATTTATCTTATAGTGTAAGTTTTTTGTTAAGATCTTCAACGTATTTTCGGAACTGCTTATCCGTACTCGATAGATTATCCACCGTTTTACAAGCGTGTAACACAGTTGCGTGATCTCTTTGTCCAATTTGAGAACCAATAGATGCCAAAGACGCTTTGGTAAACTTCTTAGCAAAGAACATGGCCAGCTGTCTCGCTTGTACGATATGCCTTTTTCTCGTTTTAGATTGTAAAGTTTCGACATCCATTTGAAAATATTCACTGACCACCTTTTGAATGTAGTCAATAGAAACTTCTCGTTTGGTGTGCTTCACATAATTATCAACAATTTTCTTAGCAAGATCAATTGTAATCTCGCGTTTGTTGAATGAAGAATGTGCGATCAAGGAGATAATAGCTCCTTCAAGTTCTCGGATGTTTGTTTTTATGTTATTCGCTAAAAATTCAACAATATCTAAAGGCATTTCAACACCGTCACGATATAATTTGTTTTGAATAATAGCAACTCGAGTATCGTAATCTGGATGATTCAACTCTGCAGAAAGCCCCCATTTAAAACGGGATAACAGACGTTGTTCAATATCAATCATATCTACTGGCGCTTTATCACTTGTTAGGATGACCTGCTTACCATTTTGGTGTAAATGATTGAATATGTGGAAGAAGACATCTTGTGTTCCGGCTTTACCAGAAAGTAATTGAATGTCATCAACAATTAGTACATCAATGATTTGATAAAAATGAATAAAGTCGTTTCTATTATTCTTCTTTACACTTTCGATGTATTGCTGAGTAAATTTTTCAGCAGAAATATATAAAACTGTCTTTTCAGGATACTTCTCTTTGATGTCAACACCGATGGCATGTGCCAAATGCGTTTTTCCTAAGCCAACACCTCCAAAAACAAGTAATGGATTAAATGAAGTTCCTCCAGGCTTATTCGCAACGGCTAAACCTGCCGAACGAGCTAACCTGTTAGATTCTCCTTCAAGAAAATTGTCAAAACTGTAATTGGGGTTTAGTTGGGATTCAATCTTAACGTTGCGTATTCCTGGTATGACAAAGGGATTTTTAAGTTCAGGGCTTTTGTTCTTTAAGGGAACGTCCACTTCTTGTGATTTCACCTGACTTCTATTTGAACTTGGTATTCTTTCGGTAAATGGTTGTTTGTTACCGTAAGTGTTTTCCATTTTAATGATATACACCAACTTGGCTGTGCTGCCTAATTCTTTAGTCAATGCGACTTTCAATAACTTTACATAGTGCTCTTCGAGCCATTCATAAAAAAACTTACTAGGCACCTGAATGCTCAGAGCTGTATCCGTAAGTTTTGCCGCTTTAATTGGCTCGAACCATGTTTTGTACGCTTGCGTTGAGATATTATCTTCAATAAAGGACAAACATTTACTCCAAACCGATTCGGCAGTTTTACTCATAGTGGTTGTTAGAAGTTTAGTTAGTTAATCTGCTTTGTAAAAAAAAGAAGAGAAAATGGATGTTCCCTTGCGATTTCTTAGCTATGCAAATATGTGAACAAATAAGTGAAAAAAAAAATGGTTTGAGCATTGATTTTGTTTTTTTTTTCCTCATACTGTGTCAAATTGTGACTTCAGAAAAAGTTACCCCTTTTTAGCCCAAAGTTTTGTGAGAGAAAATACGACCAAATTAAGAGTTCGCTACGGTGAAACAGATCAAATGGGGGTGGTGTACTATGGAAACTACGCTCAGTTTTTAGAGCAAGGACGAACGGAATGGCTCCGTGAATTGGGCTTTTCTTATAAATGGATGGAAGAGAATGATGTCTTGCTTCCAGTCACCAATTTGAACATAGATTATAAGCTTCCAGCGCGTTATGACGATGTGATTAGCATTACCACAAGATTAAGGAAAATTCCTACATTCAGGATTGAGTTTGACTATGAAATCCACAATGAGCAGGATGAACTTTTGGTAATTGCCTCAACCACCTTGGTTTTTATAAATTCGATCACAAATAAGCTCATGAAAGCCCCCGATTATCTGATCAAAATACTTAACGAAAACTCATAAAGATTAAACAAAAAGTATCATTTGTTTTTAGAAGGTACTATTTCTTCTTTTTGATCGCTACTTTATAAGTGCCTTCAAATAAATTAAAAATACGCTCACAATCTTTTTTTCGTACTGATAGTACGATTTCACAACTCAATTCCATGTGTTGCGTCACTATTTGAATATTTTCATCCTTGATAATTCGCATGACAATATTCATTTCAGGGTATTCAAACTTCAATAAAAAGGTTTCATTAATTGTCCTTTCCACAATATTGCTGCTTTCTAAAGCCAATTGTGCTGCTGCTTTATAGGCCTGAACCAATCCGCCAACGCCTAGTTTGGTGCCACCAAAATAACGGACCACCACTACTAGGACGTTCGTTAGATCAAAGGATTGCAATTGCCCATAAATAGGCATGCCGGCACTGTTGGAAGGTTCACCATCGTCGTTAGCACGATAGGTATTGTATTCCATTCCTAGTTGCCAAGCGTAACACCAATGGCGTGCCGTATGATGTTGTTTTTTTAGCGATTCGATATGTGTTTTTATTTCTTCTTCGGAAGTAACCGGAAACGCATAGCCGTAAAATTTACTACCCCTATCCTTGAACAGGCTTTCATCCGAAGCTTTTACTAAAGTGCGATATGTATCTTTTTCTGAATTCATTGAATATGAGCTAAAGCAAAGAAAAATAGACTGAATAGTGCTAGATCAATTCCCAGCCAATTTTTACGACTTAATTTTTCTCTAAATAGCAAAATACCTAAAACGGTCGATACGATAACGATGAGCACATTGTTAATAGTAAAAATACCAGAACTATCTAAAAGACCACTACGCAGCGCTTTGACTAAAAAGAATATCGAAAAGTAATTAGGAATTCCTAAGGCGATCCCGGCGATTATATTTTTAAATTCAAATTTAAAATCACCTCGAAAAATATGAAATAGTAGTACAAGTAGCCCTATAATGGCCGCGGCTCCAAAAATGGTAGCTGAAAATAACGGTACATCATTTTCAGCTACGAAGGCATCTTCAAGAAATTTGATGCTCGTATCAATGACGCCACTACCAAGAAAAACTAACAAGGGAAGTACCAAAGCATTTTTTCCAATCGATACGCCTGTATTTTCTTTGGCAGAGGCTAAATACACAGCAATTAGTGCCAATAGGATTCCAATAAATTTTAAAAGCCCTAAGTGCTCCTTATAATAAAGCAATCCAAATATGAGAGGGACGATCAAGCTCATTTTTGTGGCCACCGAAACAACAGATAATCCACTTCGCTGCGTAGTAAGCGCCATCAAATTGAATACAATAATAAAGAGTGCGCCCAATGCGATCGCGTAATAAAACCATTCAAATTGAGGCATTGCTGCTACCGAAACTGGGCCGTCAAAGGCAATGAGTCCACTGGTACAGGCAATGATGTAATTTACTACTATGGCATGCAGAATGTTGATTTTAAACCGGCCAAAGAGTTTGAAGATTACGAATATGGTCGTGGAAGCTAATACGCTAAAAAGTAAGTAGATCAAGAAGCAGTGTTTTTATAGTGGGTTAGCGTATCGGTATCAATTTGTTTTTCTGAAATTAAATTACCTTGCAATTTCGGGGCTTCAACTCCCGATCCAAAGGTAGTATTTCCAGTAAAAACCAACGCCTCATCCCACAATGCTTCATCGATAAAGGTCTGAAGTGTTTGAGCACCCCCCTCCACAATTAAACTTTGTAGTTGATGCCGGATTAAGACCTCACAAATTTGCAAACCTACCTTCTCAGAAAAATCAACCTGCTCGAAAAATAGATTGGATCGATTCTCAGTAGGCCTTGAGGTGATGAAAATAGTTTTTACTTCTTGGTTGTATACTTGACTATCTTTTTCAATTTTTAAACTTGGGTCTACCACAATACGGACCGGTGAAGGTCCATCCCAATCGCGGGTCGTCAAACTCGGGTTGTCTGCTCTAACGGTATTAGAGCCAACCAATATCGCCTGCTCTTGCCCTCGGAGTTTGTGTGATAGTTGTCGCGCATAAGGGGTGCTAATCCAAACAGGGTTTTGAGTGTCTCTGGTTCGAGGAGCAATAAACCCATCGGTGGTTTGTGCCCATTTCAGAAATATGTAAGGTCTATTTTTGGAGTGATAGCTAAAAAACCTTCTGTTTAAATGGTCACATTCAGGTGCTAACACACCCTGAATTACTTCACATCCTGCCTCAATCAATTTTTGAATGCCTTTTCCTGCTACTTTGGGATTGGGGTCTTTACTTCCAATAACTACTTTTTTGATTCCTCTTTCAATGATTAAATTGGCGCAAGGAGGTGTTTTTCCAAAGTGACTGCAGGGTTCTAAGTTCACATAAATGGTAGCATTGGCTAGTTGGCTACTGTTGGTAACACTTTGAATGGCATTTACTTCGGCATGAGGTTGCCCTGCCTCCTTGTGCCAGCCTTCGCCAATGATCTTGTCGTTTAGAACAATGACGCTGCCTACCAACGGATTTGGGTAAGTAGTTCCCAGTCCGTTTTGGGCCAATTGCATGCAACGTCGCATGTATTTTTCGTGCAAATTCATCAAGGTAAAAATACAAGGAATCTTTCAGTAAATAGAACAAAGTAGTCTAATTAAATATCCTTAATTTTGAATCGAATTGTGCTATTTTAGTGAATCCTTGCATTCGTTATAAACTGCTTTAACAAAGCTACCATCCATGGATATAATTATACGTCTCATTCAACCAGAAGATAACCGGCATATAGCCAAAATCATTCGTGATGTATTTGAAAATTTTGGACAACCCACAGCAGGAACCGCTTATGAGGATGTGACTTTAGATGGTTTGTATGAGGCCTATCAAAGACCAAAGGCACACTATTATGTTGCTGAAGAAAACGGTATTATTATAGGAGGTGGCGGTATTGCTCCTTTAGAAAGCTATCAAGATCATGTTTGTGAACTTCAGAAAATGTATTTTAAGCCTTCAGGGCGAGGGCGTGGCTTGGGTGCGATGATGATCGAAACTTGTTTAAAGTATGCGGTGGCTATGGATTTTACCCAGTGCTACTTAGAAACGGCACCTTATATGGAAGCGGCCCAACGTCTGTATAAAAGATATAATTTTGTGACCTTGGATGGTCCGTTGGGAGATACAGGTCATTTTTCATGCGGTGTTCGAATGCTTAAGAATCTTTAGTTAATGTCGTGTATGCCATTTATTAATTTTATCCAATAACTTTGCTGCTTAAAGAATTAAAAACACACTTCACCTTAGAACTTTCGGGCCTATATGCTTCGGAAGAAGTGCAGTCTTTTTTCAACATTCTTTCTGAATATTTTCTGAAATATACAAGGCTCGATACCGTCTTGAAGGCAGCCGAAATTATTTCCGAAGAAAAACAAAAACAGTTCCAAGAGGCTATCTTAAGATTGAAAAAACAGGAGCCCGTTCAATATATTATAGGCGAAACCGAATTCTACGGCCTTCCTTTTAAGCTCAACAGACATACCTTAATACCCAGGCCAGAAACCGAAGAACTGGTAGCGTGGGTCATTGAATATTACGAGACACAGACGTCAATAGATCAACCTATTGAAATTTTGGATATCGGAACTGGATCGGGATGTATTGCAATTTCATTAGCCAAAAATCTTGTTGATGCAAAAATTACTGCCTTGGATTTTTCTTCAGAAGCACTTCAAATGGTCTAAAAGAATGCTGCCGTAAATAGAATCTCTTTGGATATGCTGGAAGTAGATATTTTAAAAGCAGCGGAACTTCCAAAAAGTTATGATGTCATAGTTTCCAATCCACCCTACGTTCGGGAATTGGAAAAGAAAATGATGCAATCCAACGTACTTTTATTTGAACCAGAGAGTGCTTTGTTTGTCAGCGATGCAGATCCGCTTTTATTTTACCGAAAGATTGGGCAACTCGCTAGCCAACATTTAAAACCTGGCGGCCACTTATTCTTCGAGATTAATGAGTATCTTAGTAAGGAGCTAAAGGATCTTTTAGGTACGATGGGTTTTTCAGAAATAATCGTTCGAAAAGATATATTTGGGAAAGATCGCATGATGCGCTGCATGGTCTCAAAGGTTTCTTAAGCGAACTAATTCAAATTTAATTCTAAGTGGGAAAACTTACAAACATATGTGTGTTTTGTGGAAGTAGCGACGGTAATGATACACAAATTACCGAAGCGGCTATACAACTAGGTAGTAGTCTTTCCAAAAAGGGCATTAGCTTAGTTTATGGAGCTGCAAAGATTGGTGTTATGGGAACCTTAGCACAAACGATGTTAGACCAAAAAGGCTCCGTTATTGGAATTATCCCTCAATTTTTAAAGAAAAAAGAGGTGGTACATTTAGGGTTGACCGAACTCATTACAACGCAGAATATGCACGAGCGCAAGCTTAAAATGCAGGAAATAAGCGACGGATTTATAGTTTTACCTGGAGGTTTCGGCACCCTTGAAGAATTGTTCGAGATTATAACCTGGCTTCAGTTGGGACTACATACGAAGCCCATTGGGCTTCTCAACGTCAATGGTTTTTATGACCATTTGTTATTGCTTTTGGAGACCATGGTCCGTAAAGGTTTCCTGAAAATGGACAACTACGATCTTCTATTAGTTGATACTTCGGTGGAGAACCTGCTTCAAAAAATGACCGACTTCAAAGCGCCTCAAATTCCTAAATGGCTAAATCCGCAGCGAACGTAACCGCCAAGTTATTAACTATTTCCTTTCTTTTTTTAACATTTCAATTTTGGACTCTATTAAATGGTTTACATTAAGGCGTATTAACCATCAAAAACAAACGTATGAGTGCAACAAAAAGTATTTTGCAGAAGGTCTAGGAACTTTTGCTTTGGTTTTATTTGGTTGTGGAGCAGCCACAATTTCTGGAATTTCAGGAGTAGGCCCAGAAGGAATTGGGCTATTAGGAATCTCCTTAGCTTTTGGACTGGCAGTAGTGGCCATGGCTTATACTATTGGACCTATTTCAGGTTGTCATATTAACCCAGCTATTTCCATAGCCATGCTAGCGGCAGGAAAGCTTTCAGGAAAAGATACCGTTGGTTATATTATTTCTCAATGCCTCGGCGCTATTTTGGGGGCCGGAGTGCTGTATTTATTGGCAACAGGCTCTGCTGGTTTTACGATGCCCGAATGGGGTCTAGGAAGCAATGGATGGGGTGACGGTTATTTAGGAGCCTATGATATGAAGGCCGCGCTAATTGCTGAATTTGTCTTTACCTTCTTATTCTTAATGGTCATCTTTGGAACTGCCGCCAAAAATGCTTCTCCTCAAATGGCAGGCTTAGCTATTGGTGTTTCTTTAGTTCTTATTCATTTAGTTGCTATTCCTATCACTGGGACATCGGTGAACCCAGCTCGTAGTTTGGGTCCAGCATTGTTCGCGCAAGGTGCGGCTTTAAGTCAGCTTTGGTTGTTTATTGTAGCGCCAATTGCCGGTGGATTATTTGCTGCTGTAGCTCGTAAAATCTTCATCGAAGATTAGTCTTACCCCTACCAATTATATAGATTTGGTACGGTTAAACCACGTATTTTGGTTTGATCGTACCTTTTTTACGAAATCGTTTTCGAATCTTTCTAATTTGTTTGTAGCTTGAAACGAATCAACAACTATTTAGTAATTTAAACCACCAAGAATTATGAAAAAAATCCTTTTATCACTGATTTTACTATTTTCTGGGTTTACGCTTGCTTTGCAGGCGCAGGACAACACCCCTCAAAAACCAATTTATTCTGGAGAGGCATCCTCTGTAGAGTATGTCACCTCCTTGATGTCAAGGCCCGGTGATCTTGTAGCTCCCGACAATACACCAAGGGAAGCAAAAGACAAAAGGTCTATTGCCAATCAAATAGTTATGGGACAAGATCCCCAAACTGAAGACGACTATTTCGTTAGATATCGTAGCGAAAGTGAGCAAAGTGTTAACAGAGCGCCAGCAAGCTTGGTGTTCGATACCTACACTTCGAACTCACAACCCACGGATCCATCATTGGCTATAGGTCCTAACCATGTATTTGTAGTGTTCAATACCGGATTTATGATCTACGATAAATCTGGAAATCAACTATTGGGTGAAACTTCTCCCAATCCTGCCATTTTCCCTTCTGGCGGATGTTGTGACCTAACTGTTTCTTATGACAATGCCGCGGACCGATGGGTAGTTACTTTTTTAAGTACTACTGCCGGAGCGCAAATTGCCGTGTCTGACGGTTCAAATCCTTTGACATCCAATTGGTTTGTTTACACCATTGCAGCCGTTTCGGATTATCAAAAATTATCTGTTTGGAGTGATGGCTATTACATTACTGAAAACACAGGTGGATCGAACAAGGTTTGGGCCTTGGAAAGATCGGCCATGTTAGCTGGTAGCCCAGGAGCACAAATCCTTGGTTTTGGCCTTCCGGGATTAGTTACTAGTGGATTTTTTAGTCCACAGGTTTTAAACGTAACCAATAACAACTTACCTGCCGCTGGTGGAGCCACTGTGGTTTATATGCAGGATGATGGATGGTCTGGGGTTTCTTCGGATCATATCAAATTATGGACCATCGATGTAGACTGGGTGAATACCAGTAACTCGACCATTTCTTCTGCACAACAAATTACCACGACTCCTTTTATAAGTGTATTCGATAATGGTAGTTTCTCTAATTTATCACAACCCGCAGGCGGATCTACTATCGATGCTTTGCAGGCTACGATTATGAATCAGGCACAGTTTAGAAAGTTTGGTTCGCACAATTCAGCAGTGTTTAATTTTGTTGTAGATGCCGATGCGTCAGGCGGAGAGTTAGCTGCAGTACGTTGGATGGAATTCCGTCAAAGTGGAGACAATCAAGCTTGGTCATTGTATCAAGAAGGAACCTATACGGCGCCAGATGGTAGACACGCATGGAATGCAAGTTTAGCCATGGACAGTGCGGGTAATATTGGTATGGGATATACTTCCATGTCTGGACCATCTACTTCTTCAACGGTTCGAGTGAGTTCTTACTTTACAGGGCGCCAAAGTTCAGATCCATTAGGAACAATGACTTCAGCAGAAGGGTTAATTGCTAACGGAAGTGCCAATATTTCTGGTACTCGTTACGGAGATTATAGTAAAATTGATGTAGATCCATCAGATGATAGCTCCTTCTGGTTCATTAACGAATACGTAAACGGAAGTAGAGGAGGCGTTGTTGGTAAGTTCGCTATCGAAACGGGGCCACCAGATACCGAAGCTCCAACGAATCCAACAAATCTAGTAGCAAGTAGTATTACCAATACAGGAGCTACCCTTAATTGGACGGCGTCTACAGATAATGTAGGTGTTGCACTTTATAATATTTCAATTAACGGTACTCAGGTAGGAACGTCTACAACGACTAGTTTTGCAGTGACAGGTCTTTCGGCTTTAACCAATTATAATGCTACGGTGAATGCGCAGGATGCGGCAGGAAATGTATCTGGTAATGCCAGTACTTCCTTTACCACACTTGATGGTCCACCACCTGCTTATTGTGATTCGGCAAGTACCAATATTAGTGATGAATTTATAGGTAGAGTTGAATTGAATACCATAGATAATGCTTCGGGCGGTGCTTTCTATTCAGACTTTAGTGCCATCTCAACCAATTTAAATGAAGGTCAGAATTATACGATAACGGTAACGCCTACTTGGACAGGAACGATCTATCCAGAAGGATACGCGGTTTGGATTGATTATAATGACAATCAAGATTTTGATGATGCCGGTGAATTAGTATGGTCGGTTGCAGCAAATACAAATACACCTAATAGTGGATCCTTTACCGTACCGAGTGGAACATCAGCAACTTCGGTTCGTATGAGAGTTTCTATGAAGTATAATGGTATTCCAACGTCTTGTGAAACCTTTACCTACGGTGAAGTAGAAGATTATACGATTAACCTTGGAACAATTGGTGGCGGTGATACACAAGCGCCAACTATTCCAACTAGCTTAACAGCTTCGAATGCTACAGATACAACAATGGATATATCTTGGAATGCATCTTCAGATAATGTGGGTGTAACTGGATACGAAGTATTTGTTGATGGAGGCAGTATTGGAACGGTAGTGGGCACAGCAGCAACCATAACAGGTTTGACCGCTAATACCTCATATGCATTTAATGTAAGAGCATTTGATGCGGCTGGTAATAATTCAGGACTAAGTAATACGGCTAATGCAACTACCACAGGTGGCGGCGGTGGCGGTCCTGGTGTGATTGCGGCCTACTATTTTGAAACTGGTTTAGACGGCTGGATTGATGGTGGTAGCGACTGTGTTCGATTTAATAATGCATCACGTGCTTTTGAAGGATCTTACTCTATTCGAATACGAGATAATAGTAACTCGTCTAATGCGCAATCTCCATTCTTGGATTTAAGCGGAAATTCTCAAGTGACTATAGAGTTTCATACCTATTCAAGAGGTATGGAAGTAGGTGAAAACTTCTTTGTGGAATTCTGGAATGGATCTAGTTATGAAATCATTGGAGACTATGCTCGAGGAACCGATTTCAACAACAATGCATTCTTTACGGATACCATTGTTTTGGACGCTGGTTCATATAACTTTACTACAAATAACAGATTCCGCTTCCGTAATGATGCGAGTGTGAACAATGACCAAATTTATTTTGATCAGGTGATTGTCTCTGGTGATAATGTAACTGCGGCTCCTGTAGGTCCCGTGGCGAACAATAATATTTCTCGTTTACAATCATTCAACAGAGCTTCAAATAACAATATCAAAATCTATCCTAATCCAACCAATGCTATGCTTAACATAGATATTTTGGAAGGGACTTATGATGAGATTGTTGTTTTCTCAACTTCTGGTAAGTTGTTGTATAAGGTAGAGAACAATTCAAGTAATCTACGTATTGATGTTTCTCAATATGCGTCGGGTATGTACTTCATTAAATTTGTATCTAATGGAATTGCAGTAACCAAACGTTTTATTAAGGAGTAATATTTAATTGTGTTAAACAGAAAGAGGCAATCCTTTAGGGTTGCCTCTTTTTTTTGTAATGCTTTCATTTTCAAATATTCAGTTTTGTTTATTTTAACCTTCATAATATTTATTATGGTTTTCCCATAGAAATGCTAGGCTAATTAATGTTATATTTTGCCTCTATTAACCAACAACAATTTAAACATGAAAACAAAGATTTCTATTCTTTCTATTCTCTTGTTAGCTTTTTCTTTTACACTAACCGCACAAGATAATTCGCCAGCCTAGGCCAATTATTATGGTTCTGTTTCATCCGTGGAATATGTTACCTCAATAATGTCTCGACCTCAAGATTTAGTCCCTTCGGACAATTCAGAAAAAGAGGCAAAGGACAAAAGGTCATTAGCCAGCCAGATCGTTGCAGGTCAAGACCCCCAAACTGAAGATGACTATTTCGTTAGAAATAGAAATGAAATGGAGCAAAGTGTTGAAAGGGCTCCAGCGAGTCTTGTTTTTGACGGATATGCTTCAGGTTCTTAACCAACAGACCCTGCATTGGCTGTCGGCCCAAACCACGTAATGGTGGTATTCAATACTGGATTTGCTATTTATGACAAATCTGGGAATCAATTATTGGGACAGACCGCTCCAAACCCAGCGATATTCCCTTCAGGCGGATGTTGTGATCTAACAGCATCATATGATAATGCAGCGGATAGATGGGTGCTTACCTTTTTGGGAAGCGGTGCTCAAGTGGCCGTTTCTGATGGTCCAAATCCCTTAACTGCGGGATGGTATGTTTATAATATTGCATCCATATCCGATTACCAAAAACTATCTATTTGGAGTGATGGATATTATATTACAGATAACACTAGCTCGAGTAATCGAGTTTGGGCGCTTGAAAGAGATGCAATGTTAGTAGGAAGCCCAAGTGCACAGATTGTTGGATTTAATCTTCCTGGTATTCAAACTAGCGGGTTCTATAGCCCACAGGCTTTTAATGTGACCAATGGGAATCTCCCTGCTACAGGAGGTGCGCCAATAGTATATCTTCAAGATGATGCTTGGAGTGGCGTTTCAAATGATCATATTAAGTTATGGACCATAGATGTAAACTGGAATAACCCTGGAAGTTCAACCGTTTCTGCGGCACAAGAAATTTCGGCGACTCCTTTTATTAGTGTATTTGATAATGGAAGTTTTTCTAACCTAAGACAACCGGGTGGAGGACGCCCCATTAGAATTGATGCATTACAAGCAACAATCATGAACCAAGCACAATTTAGAAAGTTTGCGAATCATAATTCCGCGGTATTCAACTTCGTGATCGATGCGGATGCTAGTTCAAATAAATTGGCTGCCGTTCGCTGGTATGAGTTTCGTCAGAGTGGCGATAACCAACCATGGTCAATGTATCAAGAAGGAACGTATACTGCTCCTGATGGAAGACATGCTTGGTGTGCTAGTTTAGCAATGGATGGTCAAGGTAATATTGGAATGGGTTATACTTCCATGTCTGGACCAAATACGCCATCTACTGTACAAGTAAGTTCATATTTTACAGGAAGAGGAAGTGGAGATCCATTAGGTACCATGACTTCTGTGGAAGGATTGATCGCAAATGGAAATGCTAAAATTCCTGGAACGCGTTATGGAGATTATAGTAAGATTGACGTAGATCCACCTGACGATTCTTCTTTTTGGTTTATTACTGAATATATGAACGGAAGTAGAAGAGGTGTGGTAGGAAAATTTTCCATACAAGCGGCTCCTTTAGATACAGAAGCTCCAACAGATCCAACAAATTTAAGTGCATCTAACATCACTTCAAGTGGAGCAAGCCTTAGTTGGACTCCCTCCACAGATAACATAGGCGTTGCACAATATAATATCTCCATTGACGGAAATGTGGTTGGAACATCTACTAGCCCATCGTTTAATGTTACCGGACTTTCTCCTTTAACTAATTATGCCGCTTCGGTAACTGCTGAAGATGCCGCTGGGAATGTTTCAGGGAGTGCCAATACATCATTCACAACCATAGATGGTGGTACAGGAAACCCAGGTGAAATTGCAGCCTACTTTTTTGAAACAGGCCTTCAAGGTTGGACCGACGGAGGAAACGATTGCGCCAGACAGGCTTCAGGAAATTCATTTGAAGGATCGTTTTCAATTCGACTTAGAGATAATTCAAACACATCGAATGCTTTTTCTCCAGACTTAGACTTAACCGGGAACACACAAGTTACTGTTGAGTTTCATACGTATGCAAGTAGTATGGAAAATGGAGAAGATTTCTTTGTTGAATTTTTCAATGGTTCATCTTACGAAGTCATTGGGCAATATGTAAGTGGTACCCATTTCAATAATGGAGCTTTCTTTGACGACACCATCGTTTTAGATGCTGGTTCTTTCAATTTCACTACAAATAACAGAATCCGTATTCGCTGTGATGCAAGTAATAACAATGATCAAATTTGGTTTGATCAGGTAGTTATCTCAGGTGATAACGTAAATGCACCCGTTGCGAATGATAATACTACGGTCTTAAAACGCTTTAATACGACCACTAATGAAAATGTGAAGTTGTACCCAAATCCAACAAATTCTATTTTAAACATAGAAATTTTGGATGGTAATTTTGATGAGATTGTTGTATTCTCTGCTACAGGGAAAATTATTCAAACAATGGATCCTAATACGGACAACTTGAATGTAGACGTTTCTCAATTGGCATCAGGTATGTATTTTGTGAGATTTGTTTCTGAAGGACTCGTCTTTACCAAGCGATTTATCAAAAACTAATAATTTTTAGAATTAAATTATAAAGGCCATCCACTTAGGGTGGCTTTTTTTGTTGTTGATATTCTATTTAAGAATGTATGAGGAAGTAGAATCAATTTTTATATTTGTTGAATGAATCCTGAACAACAAATCGCTCAACTCCGTGACGAATTAAGAACGCATAACCATAACTACTATGTGCTCGATAACGCAACCATAAGCGATTACGATTTTGATATAAAGCTGAAAGAGCTCCAAGCCCTTGAAACAGCCCATCCACAATTTCACGATGCCAATTCACCAACTTTACGTGTTGGTGGCGAAGTAACCAAGAATTTTGAAACGATTGCACATACCTATCGCATGTATTCTTTGGACAATAGTTACTCCAAAGAAGATCTGGAAGACTGGGAAAAACGCATCAAAAAAATGGTCGACGGAGAAGTGACCTATACCTGTGAACTTAAATATGATGGGGCCTCCATGAGTCTAACTTACGAAGATGGGCAGCTCATGAGAGCGGTGACAAGAGGAGACGGATTTCAAGGCGATAATGTGACTACGAATGTGAAGACCATAAAGTCGGTACCACTTCAGTTACAAGGTGATTATCCTCCAAAATTTGAGATCCGTGGTGAGATCGTTTTGCCTTTTGCTGGTTTTATTAGAATGAATGAAGAGCGCATCGAAGCAGGGGAGGAGCCCTATCGAAACCCTAGAAATACGGCCTCTGGAAGTCTTAAGTTACAAGACAGTGCTGAGGTGGCCAAACGCCCTTTGGATTGCTTGCTTTATAGCATCAAAGGCGAACGATTGGGTTTAATTACCCAATTCGAAAATTTAGAAAAAGCACGTGAATGGGGATTCAAAGTTCCGGATATCGCGAAAGTGGCTCAAAACATCGATGAGGTTCTGGAATTTGTCAATCATTGGGACATCCACCGTCACGATTTGCCTTATGAAACGGATGGCGTAGTGATTAAAGTGAATAACCTACAGCAGCAGGAAGAATTGGGTTATACGGCCAAGGCACCTCGATGGGCGATGGCGTATAAATTTAAAGCGGAACAAGTTTCTACTTTACTGAAACAAATCACTTATCAAGTAGGTCGTACCGGAGCGATAACACCGGTAGCCAATTTAGAGCCAGTTCAGTTGGCGGGAACTATTGTCAAACGTGCTTCCCTGCATAATGCCGATCAAATTGAGAAGCTCGATATTAGAGAAGGAGATATCGTTTATGTAGAAAAAGGAGGAGAAATTATTCCGAAGATTATGGGGGTAGATTTGGCGCAGCGTCCATCCAATTCAGAAACCACCAAATACATTACCCATTGCCCAGAATGTGACACTCAATTAGTTCGAAGCGAAGGTGAGGCACAACACTATTGCCCAAATACGAGTGGCTGTCCAACGCAGATTATCGGTCGTATTCAACACTATATTTCTCGAAAAGCCATGGACATTGAAGGTTTAGGTGGTGAGACCGTAGCGCTTTTGGTTGAAAATGAGCTGATTGTTAACTATGCCGATTTATACGAACTCACGGTGGAACAAGTGATTCCTTTAGATCGTATGGCTCAGAAAAGCGCTGAGAACCTTGTGAATGGGGTTGAGGCATCCAAGCAAATTCCTTTTGAACGGGTGTTGTTTGGTCTGGGGATTCGATATGTCGGTGAGACGGTCGCTAAGAAGTTAGCCAAACATTTCAAGAGTATTGATGCGTTGCTAGTTGCCACTGAGGAGGAATTGATTTTAGTAGATGAAATTGGAGATAGAATTGCCCAAAGTTTGATTGCTTTTTTCGCTTCGGAAGAAAATAAAACTATCGTGGAGCGTTTAAAGATAGTGGGGGTGCAATTGCAAATGTCTGAAGCGCAAATGGCAAATCAAACGGACACCTTACAAGGGAAGTCTTTTGTGGTTTCAGGAGTGTTTCAAAAAGTATCTCGCACCGAACTGAAAAAACTCATTGAAGACAATGGTGGAAAAGTCTCGGGTAGTATCTCAAGTAAAACCGGATTTGTGGTGGCAGGAGATAGCATGGGGCCAAGTAAACGAACTAAAGCGGAGGATTTAGGTGTTCCCATCATTTCAGAAGACGATTTTTTACAAATGATTTCATAAACCTTCAGAATTAAAAGGTATAACGTGTATTTTTGTATGGCTAGCTTACTACATTCATGTTTGAAAAATTAAAACGTAAATCGCTACGGAAATTGACCGAAAAGAACTTGGCAAAACGTGATTTGTCCAAGGTGAATTCGCCCCTTAAAACATTAGGTTTTTTGGTGGATGAGATGCGGTTTCAGGATTTAGATGTACTCTATGATTTTTTTGAAGAGCTTCATTTAATTCCGAAGGATGTCAAGGTATTTTCCTTTATTGAAGTGAAGAAGAAATTGCCTTCCCTGCGTCAAAACCAAGTGCAGTGCAAAGACTTTAATTGGAAAGGGGAGATGCGCAATCAGAATGCCAGTGAATTTTTGGAAAAGGAATTTGATGTTTTGGTGGGCTATTATGAGGGTAAGAATGAGTTTTTAGATGCTTTGATCTCTCAAAGTAAGGCGAAATTCAAAGTAGGTTTCAATGGGGCCGATGAACGCTTATTCGATTTATTGATAAGTGTAAATCCAGACGATATCGAAACTTTTAAAGCGGAGTTGAAAAAGTATCTAACGATCTTGAAAAAAATATAGTTTTGACTTGAAAACAGGGAAGATGCTAATCAAGCGCTAATTCCAGATAAATATTGATCAAAAATAATAAATTAGTAATTATAAAATGAAAGAACTCATTGGCACCGGTGTAGCGTTGATCACGCCCTTTACTTCTCAAAATAAGGTAGATGTAGCAGGGTTGCAGCGTGTAGTTAATTTTCAAATAGACCATGGTATCAACTACCTCGTAGTGCTTGGTACTACGGGTGAAAGTGTGACGTTGAATTCGTCCGAAAAACAACTGGTCATTGACACCATTGTGGAGGCGAATGATGGCCGATTGCCATTGGTTTTGGGGATTGGCAGTAGTGATACCCAGGCGGTTATTGATGAGATTGGAAAGCGAAATCTAACGGCCTTCACTGCCATTCTTTCTGTTTCTCCCGCCTATAATAAGCCAACCCAAGAAGGGATTTACCAGCACTTTGCTGCAATCGCGAATGTGGCTCCTATCCCCGTAATTTTATATAATGTTCCCGGGCGAACGGCTAGCAATATGCTTCCAGAAACAGTGGTTCGGTTGGCAAACGATTTTAAGCAGATTGTCGCCATCAAAGAAGCCGCTGGTGATTTGGTGCAGGCAATGCGCATGATTTCTGATACTCCGGCAGATTTTATGGTCATCAGTGGAGATGATATGATTGCTTTACCAATGACGTTGGCTGGTGGTTCTGGAGTTATTTCAGTAATTGGCCAAGGTTTTCCAGCGCAATTTGCGACCATGATCAACTTAGGATTGGAAAGAAAGGTGAACGAAGCCTATCAAATACAATATCGCATGGCCCCGGTAATCGATTATATTTTTGCGGAAGGGAATCCGGCTGGAATTAAGGCCGTTGTTAATAAAATTGGGCTTTGCGGCGATACAGTACGTCTTCCGCTTGTGAGTATAAGTACATCGTTGAGAGCCAAGATCGATGCCTTTACCGAAGCATTTTAAATGTTATAGAAGCCTGGCGCGTTAAAGTTTTCAGAATTTGGAGGAAAACGGGCGCTAGTTGCAATATTTTAGCTGCATAATAAGTTTTTGTAATCACGTATAATTCACTACTTTTGCACGATGTTTTTTAAATCTATGAGAACGAGCCTTTTATTTGTATTTGCAGCCCTTTTGCTAACTTCCTGTGGGGAATATCAAAAGCTACTGCGTTCCGACGATACGGCAAAAAAATATGCCGCTATGGATTCGCTATACGATGCGGGTAAATTAAAAAAATCATTGAAGTTGATGGAACAATTGGTTCCTGCCTACCGTGGTAAACCTCAGGCTGAGGATCTTATGTTTAAATACTCCAATACGTTTTACTTACTGGAAGATTATTTCTTGTCGGGTTATCAGTTTGAACGATTTGAAACTTCGTATCCAAAGAGTGACAGTATAGAAGTAGCCGCCTATAAATCGGCAAAAAGTTATTACCATTTGTCCCCTCGTTATTCATTGGATCAAAAAGAAACCAACTTGGCGCTTGAGAAATTGCAAGGATATATTAATAAATATCCAAATTCTGAACGAAGATTAGAAGCCAATGCCTTGGTAAAGGAACTACGTGAGAAATTGGAAAAGAAAGACATTGAGGTAGCCGATCAATACCTAGATACGGCAGAGTCGTTAGGTACCTTTGGCCCGGCCATTGGAGCATACGATAATTTTATTGCAGACCATCCAGGTTCTAAGTATCGAAAAAATGCCTTTTTTGGACGTTTAAAAGCACAGTATTTGTTGGCCATAAATAGCGTACCTTCCAAAGTGGACGATCGTTTAAACGCCGCTAAAAAATATTACGATAGTTTTGCAAAATATTATAGTGAGAGTGACTTAAAGGAAGATGCAAAGGAAATCCTGCAAGATATTGAGAAACGACTATCGGAAAAAGTAACAGCAATTAATTAAGAACTATGAGTGATATTAAGAATTCTGAAGCACCGATCAATACGACAACTATTGATAAAAATTTAATCGATGCGCCTACGAATAACATCTACGAGGCCATTTCAATTATAGCGAAAAGAGCGAATCAGATAAATGGAGATATTAAGAAAGAGCTTTTAGAGAAGTTGGATGAGTTCGCAACTTACAATGACAGTTTAGAGGAGATTTTTGAAAACAAGGAGCAAATTGAAGTTTCTAAGTTTTACGAAAAATTACCGAAGCCACATGCGCTTGCTGTTCAGGAGTGGTTGGAGAATAAAATCTACTATCGCAACACCCAAGACGAAGAAATCGAAAAATAAGCCATGTCTGTACTAAGCGGTAAAAAAGTACTACTCGGTGTTACCGCTGGTATTGCCGCTTATAAGAGTGCCTTCTTAGTTCGGTTATTGGTTAAAAAAGGAGCTGAAGTTCGTGTTGTAATGACCCCTTCAGCAAAAGAGTTCGTAACTCCCTTAACCCTTTCCACCTTATCAAAGAATGAAGTATTGTCTTCTTTTACAAAAGAGGATGATGAAAATGCCCAATGGAACAACCATGTAGCGTTGGGACTTTGGGCCGATTTATTTATAATCGCTCCAGCTACAGCCAATACGCTTTCTAAAATGGCTCAGGGTGGTAGTGATAATTTATTGGTAGCCACCTATCTATCGGCGAAATGTCCTGTCTATTTTGCGCCAGCTATGGATCTTGATATGTACAAACATCCATCTACAATTGCTACTTTTGAGAAGCTACATTCCTTTCAGAATATAATAATACCCGCTGAACATGGAGAGCTCGCCAGTGGATTGATTGGGAAAGGTAGAATGGCAGAACCCGAAGCTATTGTAGCTTTTGTAGAAAAAGATATAGCAGATAAACTTCCGTTACGAGGAAAGCAATTTCTTATTACGGCTGGCCCCACCTATGAGGCGATGGATCCAGTACGATTTATTGGAAACCATTCCAGCGGAAAAATGGGGTATGCCATCGCAAAGGCGGCTGCTCAATTGGGAGCTTCTGTAACCCTGGTTTCTGGTCCGACTAGTTTAGAAATGAACCATTCATTGGTTCATTTGGTAAGAGTTACTTCAGCTAAAGAGATGTATGATGCATCCCACGAAGTCTATGAAACAAGTGATGTTGCTATTTTGAGTGCAGCAGTGGCCGACTATCGCCCCGCAACGATTGCTCATCAAAAGATAAAAAAGAAAGATACAGAACTCACCATTCAGTTAGAAAAGACAGACGATATCCTAGCTTCTTTAGGTGCACTGAAACAGCAGCAATTTTTGGTTGGATTTGCCTTAGAAACTCAAAACGAGCTTGAAAATGCAAAAACAAAACTTCAGAAAAAGAATTTAGATTTAATTGTATTAAATTCGCTAAATGACAAGGGTGCCGGATTTGGAACCGATACCAATAAAGTAACTTTTATTACCCGCGACAATAAAGTGATTCCTTTTGAAGTTAAGAGTAAGCAAGAAGTTGCCGAAGATATTTTACAACACATTATAATTCAATTAGATGCGTAGAGCTTTATTTTTAATACTATTACTAATTTCAACAGTAGGAGTGCAAGCTCAAGAGCTTAACGCCACTGTAACTATAGATGCTGAACAAACTGGGCAGCCTAATTATCAGGTTTTTAGAACTTTGGAAACCGAATTGACTGAATTCTTAAACAATACTTCTTGGACCAATCAAACGGTAAAAAATCAAGAACGAATTGACTGTAATTTTACGTTGATCATTCAAAGTTTTGAGTCGACCGCTTTTACGGGAACCCTTCAGGTGCAATCTTCCAGACCTGTTTATGGGTCTATTTATGATTCTCCTGTGTATAATTATAATGACAGACAATTCAGTTTTGACTATAGCGAGTTTCAACCTTTAGTTTTCAATATCAATAACTTCGCCTCTAACTTAGTTTCTGTTTTGGCCTATCATGTTTATACGGTCATTGGATTGGATGCAGACACTTTTGCTCTGAATGGAGGCGCTGAGTATTTTGACGTAGCCAAACAAATTGTGAATACTGCCGCTTCAAGTAACTTTTCTGGTTGGAAAGCAACCGATGGAACGCAATCTAGATATCGTTACAACGATGCTATGATTAGCAATGTGTACCAAGAGTATCATGCGGCTTTATATAGCTACCATCGCCATGGATTAGATAAAATGGATGGGGTTAATCAAACCTTGGCTAAAAACAATGTGATTCAGTCTATTTCGACTTTAAAGAAAATTAACGATCGCCGTCCCAATTCATTTTTACTGCGAACTTTCTTTGATGCCAAATCCGATGAAATTGAAGCAATATTTAGCGGCGGTAGTCGAGTGGATATCAATACACTGGTGGAGAACCTAAATAGAATTGCCCCTACGCGACGTGCCAACTGGAGCAAGATAAAATTATAAGCTGCTTTTTTGCAGTTACCATAAAACTCCCTTACTTTAGAGGGAGTTTTTTTTTACAACAGAACCACCAAATTTCTCTTTAAGTGATTACATCCCTCGCCATAAAAAATTACGCGCTCATTGATGATATTCAGGTCGATTTTAATTCGGGACTGACCATTATTACCGGAGAAACAGGTGCTGGAAAATCTATTTTATTGGGTGCCTTAGGCTTGGTTTTAGGAAAGCGTGCCGATCTAAAGGTGATGAAAGATGCAACCAATAAATGTATTATTGAAGCTGAATTTGCTATTGGCCGTTATGGTTTGAAAGATGTTTTTGCAGCAAACGATTTAGACTACGAAGCGACTAGTATTTTACGTCGGGAGATTTTACCCAGCGGAAAATCAAGAGCCTTTGTGAATGACACCCCGGTTACCTTACAGCAAATGCAAACGCTAGGTGCGCGATTAATCGATGTTCATAGCCAAAACGACACTCAAACCCTAACTACCGAAGCTTATCAGATGGAGGTCATCGATGCCTTAGCTGGTAATGACGCTTTGCTGAAACAATATGCTATAAGCCTTGAGATATATAAAAAGGTAGCTGTCGAACTTGAAAACTTGATTTCTGAAAAAGAACAGGCTGCAAAAGATTTAGACTATCATAGTTTTTTATATGCTGAATTGACTCAGGCTAAGTTGAAATCTTTGAATCAACAAGAGTTAGAAGAAACCTACGAGAAATTAAATAATACCGAAGAAATTCAAGAATCCTTTGCTCAAATTGGTCGTCTACTAACAACGGAGCAAACAGGAGTTTTGCCTTCCAGTGTTGAAGCAAGAACTCTATTGGGTCGTGTACAGCGTTTTTCTGCTGATTATGCCGCACTTTGGGATCGACTAAATAGCGTCATTATAGAATTAGAGGATGTTTCCGAAGAGATACAGGGAGCCATTGAAAACCTCGATGCCGATCCAAAGTTGCTCATGGAGGTTAATGAACGGCTACAGAATCTCTATAATTTGCAGCAAAAGCATACGGTAGCAACGGTGGAAGAGCTGATGGTGATTGAAGAAGACCTAGCGTCAAAAATTGAGCGTTCTTCTAATATTGACGAGCGTATTGAGTTGCTCAGCTACGACTTGCAGAAAAAGAAGAAAGTAGCTTTGGAGCTTGCGCTTCAGCTAACTAAAAACAGAGAAAAGGCCGTCCCTGTTCTGAAGGGTAAATTAGAAGTTTTCTTGAAAGAACTAGGTATGCCGAATGCGCAGTTTCAGTTCCGTTTTACCGAGGTCGAAGGCTTTAGGAAAAATGGAAATACCACGCTTGAGTTGCTTTTTACTGCCAATAAGGGCATGGCTTTAGGGCCACTTCAAAAGGTGGCTTCGGGTGGAGAAATGAGCAGAATAATGCTAGCAGTAAAAGCAGTGTTGACACGTTATAAAAAATTACCCACGCTCATATTTGATGAGATAGATACGGGTGTTTCTGGAGAGATTGCCCATAAAATGGCAGAAATCATGAGCGCGATGAGTACAAATATGCAGGTGCTGAGTATCACCCATTTACCTCAAATTGCAGCCAAAGGAGATTACCATAAAAAAGTATTTAAGCTGGAAGAAAATTTAATAACAACCACTCAGATTAAGGACTTGGGAGAAGAGGAGCGGATCATTGAAATTGCACAAATGATAGGGGGGAGTTCTGTGAGTGATTCGGCCATTGCCCATGCAAAACAATTATTGAATTAAATGTATCTTTGCCATTCCATTTGAATGGATATAAATTCAAATAATAATTAAGTCAACAACTCAAAAAACCAATTAATACAATGTCATACAATTTACTAAAAGGGAAACGAGGAATTATTTTTGGAGCCTTGGATGAGCACTCAATTGCCTGGAAAACGGCAGAAAGAATTCACGAAGAAGGAGGGAGTATCGTTTTAACCAATGCGCCTATCGCCATGCGGATGGGACGAATTAATCAATTGGCAGAAAAAATTGGTGCGCAAATCATTCCGGCCGATGCCACTAGTGTTGAGGATCTTGAAAATTTAGTAGCGCAGGCGGTTGAAATTTTAGGAGGTAAATTAGATTTTGTCTTGCATTCCATTGGAATGTCGGTCAATGTTCGAAAAGGAAAAGCATATACCGACCAAAAGTATGAATGGACACAAAAAGGTTGGGATGTCTCGGCTTTATCATTTCATAAGACGATGCAAGTTTTATATAAGAAGGACGCTATGAACGAGTGGGGGAGTATTGTTGCTTTAACTTATATGGCAGCGCAACGTGTGTTCCCAGACTATAATGACATGGCAGACAACAAGGCTTATTTAGAATCTATTGCGCGCAGTTTTGGTTATTTCTTCGGAAGAGATAAAAACGTTCGCGTAAATACGATTTCTCAATCTCCAACACCTACAACTGCAGGTCAGGGAGTGAAAGGTTTTGATGGTTTTATGGCCTATGCAGATAAGATGTCGCCGCTTGGAAATGCGACAGCCATGGATTGTGCAAATTACACGGTGTCACTTTTTAGTGATTTGACAAAACGAGTTACACTTCAAAACTTATACAATGATGGAGGTTTTTCCAATATGGGTGTTAGCAATGAAGTGATGGAAGCTTTTATGAAGGAATAAAAATAGTTTTACATAATTACTTAAAAACCTGCTATATAGCAGGTTTTTTCGCATTTAGTCGATAAATAAATTCTTTTTTTTAAATTAAAATTCTTGTTCATTAAATTGATTTGTAATACCCCTTTTTTTTTGATACTTTTAAGTCTTATTAACTAATCTATTTAATCGAATTATGAGAAAAATTACTTTTTTGATCGCGTTGTTTGCGTGTTCGATTGGCTTTAGTCAATCTACGGCAGTGAGCGATTTGGGTGGGGATAATAATCCTCAATATACCCAACAGCAGAGACCTATTAATCAGAATGTCACACGTGAAAATGCGCCGACTTCAGATATAGTATCTCTTAATAGAGGCGCAAGCAATCCTATTTATGTGCAGAAGGCAAAGCGTTCAGTTGTTATGACTAATCGTAGTCTTACTGGATCAGAAGCTGAAACTTTTGTTAGCGAGACAGGTGGTGTTAATAGTCCTGTGACTCACATTCCTCAAAACTTTCAATTCGCTCCTTGTGCTACTACAGGACCAGGTAATGCTTTTGAAAACGGAAAGAGCTGTACACAGAACTTAGCCCGTATTGTTGCTCACGATGTTGTGGTGGCAGATGGCGAAGACCAAATGTTAGAATCTTTTATTGCCAATGTTTTTATTGGTGGAACAGGTTCTGGTGTGAATGCAGCTTTTGTTGATGTGTATGTATATGAAGATGCAGCTGGAGCTCCTGGAGCTTTAGTAACTTCGGAATTAGGTTTAATTCCAGCGTCACAAACTGTGGTTGGAACGAACTTTGGTTTTGATGTATGGGCATTAGATATGAACATTACTGATGTTTTGTTAGCAGGTGCTAATGGTTCTACTACAACCTACTGGGTTGGTGTTTCTGTTGAAGCGACCGACGCTAGTAACGTATTCTGGGAAAATTCTACCGCTGGTGGAATTGGAGCTGGAGAAGCTTATGACGACGGTTTAGGTGGTGGTTTCGTTATTGACGGAACTTTAGAAGGAGTTTATGTAATCACTGGAGACTGTACCGCTATCGGCGGAGGTGGAGGTGGAGCACCTTGCCCACTTGCTGGACCAGGAAACGCTTTTGAAAATGGAAAAAGTTGTACACAAAACTTGGCACGAATTGTTGCCCACGATTTTACAGTAGCTGATGGTGATAACTCGACGCTAACTGATTTTGTTGCTAGTGTATTTATTGGTGGAACAGGTTCTGGTGTGAATGCAGCTTTTGTTGATGTGTATGTATATGAAGATGCAGCTGGAGCTCCTGGAGCTTTAGTAACTTCTGAATTAGGTTTAATTCCTACTTCTCAAGTGGTAACTGGAACTAACTTCGGTTTCGACGTTTGGGATATTGCTTTAGATGTAACTGATGTTGCTCTTCCAGGAATGAACGGTTCTACTACTACGTATTGGATTGGTATTTCTTTGGAAGCTACCGATGCTAGTAATGTATTCTGGGAAAATTCTACCGCTGGTGGAATTGGACTTGGAGAAGCTTATGACGATGGACTAGGTGGCGGTTTCGTTATCGATG
>Ga0256847_1000112_pt1 | contig 56080 bp, 40 predicted proteins | sample TeddybearmetaG_FD_189099 | JGI IMG/M metagenome (GOLD analysis project Ga0256847, IMG submission 189099) | Hydrothermal vent microbial communities from East Pacific Rise, Pacific Ocean - Teddybear | ecosystem: Environmental > Aquatic > Marine > Hydrothermal vents | place: Pacific Ocean: East... | reverse complement strand
GATTTAATGGAATTAGATCGTTAAAGGATGCAACAATCAAATACACCAACCGAATAACACAACAAATGACTCTTATTGGAAAAACTCATATATTAAAAATTTAACGATGAACAGCCCTGGCATTGCAGGGTGGGTTGGCATCCCGACGCTAACGCGGTCCTTCCCTTATCAGCTATTGCTGCTACATCTTCGATGAGCGGTCAATCCCCCACGTAAAGCACCAAGCAGCTCTCTTTTATTTAGTGATAATTTATGAATTTTAAGCAAATAAATTACTCAGGTTTCTTTTTTCTCGCTGTTAATATATCATCAAATAAGCCTTCATTTAAAATTCAACATTCAAGCCAAGCATGACATGTATTCCAGCTTGAGGATATAAGAAATTCTCAGTTGTCACTTGATCATTATCTCTTGAATATGAGCTATAAGTATATCCATTGCTAGAATATTTAGTATCAAGCAGATTATAAATCATTGCGTTCAACTTCACTTTGCCCAAAAATGAAGGATCCCAATTGTATCCAATTCTCAGATTGCTGTAAGTATATCCTGGTAGACTCCTATTTATATTTGAGGTATTGTCAAGGAATTGCTTGCCAACATATTTGGTAGATAATTCAAACTCTAAGCCTCGTTCGAGTTTGTACATAAAAGAATTCGAAGCGATAATGGATGGAGAATATGAAATATCAGTATTCTCGTAAACGAATACAGTATCTGCAAATTCAAAAACTTCATTATAAGATTCTACTTTATTACTACTAATCGTTGTATTTACATTCCAATATAATCGATCCAAAATCTCTGAAGAAAAAGATAATTCGGTTCCGATTCTAGAACTTTTACCGACGTTCTTTTTTAAGAAAGCCCCAGAATTATTAACCTCGCCTGTCGGAACCAATTGATTATCATATAGCATAACATAATTATTCCACTCAAAAACAAATTTGTCATTCTTCAATCGATAGCCTACTTCAATGTCCATCAACGTTTCATGAAGAGGGATTTCATCCAGATTTTCTATAATATCTCCACGAATAGGCTCTTTATTAGCAATGGCTATTGATGCATATATATTATGATTGTCTTTTAGAAAGTATGTGATTCCAAATTTGGGATTGAAAAAAGAGTAGTTTAAATCCAAATCAAGATTGTCTAGGTCATTACTGACACCATCAATTTTATAGTTTATGCTCCTCATTTGCGCGTCACCAAAGAAATTGAATTTACCAACTTTATAATTTGCTTTGATGTAGGCATTGGCATCTGTTTTATCTCCAATATTATCATAATAAAGGTTTGCCATATTCACATTTGGGATTCCTTCGGCAGATAGCACTACACCAAAATGATCACCTTTATATTGAGAAATAGCTCCACCTACCTGAAAATTCAACGCAGAATTAGGCTTATACTCAGAATTCAAAACCACTCCATAAAAATCATTGTCCAACCACCTTCTTCTTATTAGATTACCCGAAGTGATCGTGTCACCATTTACTTCAATCTCTATCGGCAAATCATATTTACCATACCCTTCTGAAGGCTTGAACTCTTCAAAAAATCCATGTCCTCTTGTATAGTGAAGACTCGCCTTAACCTGAAATTTAGATGAAGGAAATAGACTATAATGCAATTGATAATGGTCTTGTTGATAATCATCTACTTGATTGGGGTATTGGTAGTAATTGTACTTTCTATCAGATCCAAAAAGATTGGTAGAATCAGCAGATTGTGTATAGAGCCATGGATTCCTATCAAAATGATTTTGCAATTCAGCAAGATCACCATTTACTCTAGATTCGGGTGTTCCATTCCAAGCCTGATAAGTTCTTTCGTGCCCCGAAAAAGCTATTAATCTCAAGCTCGATTTATCTCCCATTCTAGCTGCTGAAAAATACCAGGATTTCAGGTCAGAACTCGCTCTATCTATGTATCCATCAGATTTAACAACGGAGTACCTGCCATCTATTGAATATTTATCATTTAGCAATCCCGTGCCTAAACTTACGGAAAGCTTTCTTGAATTAAAACTCCCAAAAGATGAATTTGCATGGACATAAGGATTCTGATATAGTTTATTGGTATTCAAACTTATAGTACCTCCAAACGCTGATGATCCATTCGTAGAAGTACCTACCCCTCTTTGGATTTGTAGATTGTCTACCGATGACATAAAATCTGGAAGATCAACCCAAAATACGCCATGTGATTCTGAATCATTAAGTGGTACACCATTAATCGTAACATTAATACTTGTAGCGTCTGTACCTCTAATTCTAATTCCCGTATACCCTATTCCTGTACCTGCATCAGAAGTGACTACTGCCGATGGTGTCCACCTTAGTAAAAAGGGGATATCTTGTCCTAAATTTTCATCATCTAAATCCTCTCTATCAATATTCGTATAGGCAAATGCACCGCCATCCTTCACTCTTGTCGAATTAATCTGTACACCTTCTAAAGAAAGTAAGCTCTCTCCCAAATCGATATTTTGTTTTAGATCACCTGCTAATTCAATATCAAATGAATAGGATTTGTATCCAACATAACTAGCCTTTAAGGTATAATTGCCATCTGGAATGTCTTCAATAATATAATTGCCACTATCGTCAGAAATTGCTGCATGATACGTACCCATTAAAAAAACTGAAGCCTGAATCAGTGACTCTCCATTAGCGTTTTCTACATGACCTGAAATTGAATTTTGTCCAATTGAAGTCAAACTACTCAAGCCAAGTATTAAAACAATAAAAAATCCTTTCATTATTCTTTTGTTATTGAAATGATTTAAGAACATAATGTTAATTCCTTTGCAAGCCATTGATTCACAATATTTCAGCTTTTTATCGGCACTTAGCTACTGCTAAGATTCTCCAAAAGAGCTTTATCTTGTAAACCAAGCCCTTACAAATCATTTTAACCTTAGTTTTTAAATCACTTCATTGAAATAAATTATAAACGTTAGGGGAGAGATTTTGGATACATATCAATTAAAAAAATTGGCAAAAGTATCAACATTTCCCTTCCCAGCATTATCTGGGCAGGTTCATTGGGTATAATCTCAGCCATCAATATAAATAGCACCCCTTAATATGCCTCAAAGGTAATTTTTTTTCAGAAATGATTAGTGCTTTTTATTGGAAGTGTAAATCACAAATTACGTTAAAATTCAAACGATCCGAGAAGAGGTCAGAGCCTTCCTTTCGTTCATAGCATAAAAGCGAGGCAATGGTCTCTTACCTCTTGCTGAATTCCCTTACAACTTGAAATGATAATATTAAACATACAATTTTTGATACCGCCTATTGGAATGTGATATTGTACTTTAAACTTAGAAACCTCTTAAAATCAACTTGACGAATAAATTGCAGTGCTTTACCGAAAATAGATTCTCATTCGTCGACAAAAGTGGAATTGCCTTCATTTTTGTTCTATATTGGTTGTAAATCATTGATAATCAAATGATAGATTATTAATAAAATACTTGAATTATTATATAACTAACTTAAAACAACAACTATGAGAAATCTAAAATACCAACCAGTCGTTTATAACAATGGAATCTATGGAATCAAATCTGGCTTAAGACATAGCATACAAGAAAAGACAATGGAATGTTTAAGAAGAAAAAAGTATTACCATAGAACAAGAAAGTATTCAAAAACAGAATTAATAATAAAACTAAGTTTAATTATTAGCATATTATCACTAATAGCAATCCTATGGATCAGTTAAATAATAACCAACTTACACCGAATCTGAACTTGAAATCGAATTGGGGGTAATTTGCAACTTGAAATTGCACTTTATCTTCAAAGAGATTTACAACATTTTCGAATCGAAGAAAAAATCTAAACCTTTTAATTTTGCCATTAAAATATACATCCGTCATTGGATAAAAATCTAATGTTTGATCTGATTGATAAAAACTACCAATGACAGGATTGAATGCGACACCTTCATATGATGGTGTCAGTCTAATCTCCGCTCCCAGCCTTGCAAATAATGCCCTCTTGAATAGATATCCTTGAATATGTACATTGTGCTTACTATGAAAAGTAGGCAGCTTATAAACGTTGTCATTAAAAACTTGAAACAGTAAATAATTTTCCATTCCAAATTTCCCAATTCTGAATTCATTAGCCAACGATAAAGAAGTAGCCGAAAAAATCTCTTCCAGTTGTGTAGGAGTCCCTTCAGTATCATAGTATAATGCATTAGTGATCAAGGACTGATTTATCTTTCCTTTCAATTTCACAATCGGAATGTAGAATTCTCCAAAAAAGTCACTGCCGATTGGTTTTGCAAATTCATTTTTCCACAATTGAATTCCATTTATCACCAGACTACTTTGTGTTAGGTTTGGAGTATATCGATAAAATGAAGCACCACTATTTAATTCTATCCATTTGCCTAAGTCAACATTTAGGCTTCCCTTTGCAAAAAAATCACCTGACCCATCCAATAAACCCAATTTGGCCTCAGACAAGATGAACAATGCTTTGGTAATCGGTACATCTCCCTGAAAATCTAAGTAAGCATTGTCAAAACTAGAGCTAATGCCAGTCTCATCAATAGAGTAACGATCATATACTATGCCTCCTCGAATATCCAATTTCTTGCCATCACCTGCATAAGCATAAAAGGCATTTCTAATTTTATTGACATTGATATAACTTCGAATCCCTCTTTCTTCCAGTAGAAACTGACCATAATAATTGGAAGCTTGTTCAGAGTCGGTGGTGATATCCGTATACTTGTAATATCGCCTATCCAAATTAAAGTCATACCTAAGCAACAACTGAATATTACTCTTCTCTGGTTTATTCAATTGATAATAATTGATCAGAGAATATAATTTTTGTTGATATCTTGTTTGGCCATCATCGATGACCGTCGGAATGTTTGCTCTATTCGCATATAATGAATTGGCAAAGAGTGTATCGGTAAGTACGCCCCCGTTATGTCCCTCTTCATTCACATTAGAAATCATGGATACGAATCCCGTATATCTATCATTGAAGCCTTTAAATCGGATGGATGCCGCGAAATTGGTTGTTTTCGTTAGTTGATTGGTATAAAAACCCTTTTGACGAATCCTTCTATAATTCAAGCTGAGGCTTGTATTGTCACTAAAGTCACGAGTAAAATCAGATCGGATTACAAAATTCTGTTGACCTCCCACGGGAGTAAAAAACACATCTGACAAAGGTACATTATTCTCAAAAAATCGAAAATCCTCAAGAACATAATTATACAAATCATATTGATTCAAACCTGAATTAAAACCGATATAAGGTTTTGACTCAAACTGCATACTTCTAGCTGCTGTACCTACATTACCAAGGTTTAAGTAATCAATAGGTCTTCTCTTGGCAGGATCATATTGATGAAAAAAATTGTCTAGTGTACTGTCTTTGAAATCGTAATAAGTCTTGATATCTGACAACAAAAAATATTTCAACTTTAAGGAGTCAGGCATTTTTGACCCTTGTCTACTTTGAAGACTATCGGCAATAAACGATGGAGGTCCATTTGTGTTGCCTCTATTTTGACTAACCCCATTGTAGATCACCGCACAAAATAATGCACAGCATATTAAAATTCGAGATGTAAAGTTCTTCCTCATGAGTTGCAAAAATAGAAATCCATATTGAAAACGACCTCATTGATTTTATCATGTTGAGATTTTATGACTTTATGAGAGGTTTAACGCTATGAAAAATTAAGGTTGAGAGAGATTGGAAAGAATAATTAATAGTGAATAAATGAAGAGATTGAAGAGATTGAAGAGATTGGGAAGATTGGAAAGATTAGTTGATCAGTTATTAAGTTATTAAGTTAATGAGTTATTGAGTTATTGAGTTAATGAGTTATTGAGTTATTGTTTTATTATTTTTGAAAGTGAAACATATGCTCAACATAACAAGAAACTCCGTGAATCTCTCTATGAATCTCTGTGTAATCAGTCAACATCTAGCCTTGTGCAAAACCCTAACCTTCAAACCTCAAAACCAATAATTTACCCTTTTCGTTTGATACTACCAGACCATCCAGCATCTATATTTTTATTTTTTGGATCACCAGTGTAACTGATGGATGCACCAGAATTGGCTTCGGCATCTAAAGTACCATTTACATGAATAGACAATGAAGCTCCAGAACTGGCTTCGACGTCAGCATTATTTGTAACAAAATAGTAGGCATTCAAAGTAGACCCTGAAGTTGCCTCAAAACTTCCTTTATCAGCTTCACCTTTTAATTTCAATGTTGCCCCAGATGAAACGTCTACATCTACTTCATTTGCATCAACGTCCAACGTGGCTGTAGATCCACTTGAAACTTCTATCTCCATCGTACTTGCTTTAATAGTATTATCTGATATTAAAGTACAACCCGCACTTGCTTTCACTTCATCTAATTCAGTGTAATAAACTGTAACAGATGCTTGGGTATTGTTGTTCCCCCAATTGCCCTTATTAGATCTTGTTTTGACGTAGAGAGTACCGTTTTTCACTTTGGTAATTAGGTTTTCAGCACTGCCTTTTTTCATTGTATATTCTATACTAGTGCTACTGGCCTTCACCAATGTGACCACAACGCTCGTACTGGCATGCACCGCATGAAAACCTCCTACATCTCTGGTCTGCCCCATCAATAAAACAGAAGAAAACATAAGGAAAACTATAGCTAAGACGGAAATTTGATTTTTCATATTATTTGAGATTGTTATTATTAATTGTATTGTAAAGACATTGTAATAATTAAAAGGTTGCTTATTAAGTGGAAGTGCAAAGTGGAATTGCGATTGAATAGATTAAGTGGAAGATAAAGTGGATGATAATGTGGAGATATTTGATGCTTTGCATCTTTTTGAGATATAGTAGAAGATATAGTGGAGATATAGTGGAGATATTTGATGCTTTGCATCTTTTTGAGATATGGTGGGTGATAAAGTAGAGATATAGTGGAGATATTTGATGCTTTGCATCTTTTTGAGATATAGTAGAAGATATAGTGGAGATAAAGTGGAGATATTTGATGCTTTGCATCTTTTTGAGATATGGTGGGTGATAAAGTAGAGATATAGTGGAGATATTTGATGCTTTGCATCTTTTTGAGATATGGTGGGTGATAAAGTAGAGATATAGTGGAGATATTTGATGCTTTGCATCTTTTTGAGATATGGTGGAGGATACTTTGAGTGGGGAGATGGAGGTTTAGGGTTTGAGGTTTTCCCGGTGAACAGGCTATATGTTGAACTAACCTAAAAAAAACTCCGCGAATCTCCGTGAATTCTCAATTTAATCTCGGTGTAATCTCTAAAATAGTCAACATCTAACCATGCATACCATATTTCTTTAGAATACAAAAATGCCTGACAAAATAATCTGACAGGCATTTTTTTATCTTTCGAAGAACATCTTTACGACTCCTTATTATTTTATTCTTTTGATTTTTCCTGACCAGCCAGAATCTGTATTGGTGTACTCTACATTTCCTTTGTATCGGATTGATCCTCCTGAACTAGCGTCTGCGTTCAATTTTTTATTTGCGTGAACTTTAAGGGTACCACCAGAACTTGCATCAGCATCTACATTGTCACAAACCATATCTGAAGCATCTAAATTGGCTCCTGAGCTTACATCAAAGTCACCATTTTCAGCACTTCCTTCAAGTAATATTCTACCTCCAGAAGAGACATCCGCATCTATGGTTTTAGCTTCAATTTCTAAGTCAGCAACTGCGCCACTCGAAACATCGACATTCATTTCTGATGCGTAAATGAGCTCATCTGACTTAATTGTTGCACCAGCACTCGCAGATATTTCGTTTAGCTCCGTATAATAGACCTTGACTGTCGCTTTGGCCTTACTACTCCAGTTGAGCATTCCGCTTTTTATTTTAATGATGAGTTTATTATTTTTGACTTTAGTTATAAAACTCTTTTCATCCCCACCTGTCATTTTAAATTCTATTTTCTGCTCATCTGATTTTATCAACTTGACACTTACATTTGTACTAGCACTCACTTTAGTAAAGTTATCCACGGTCCGAGTAGTCTGCCCATTTGCTATGGAAAGACTAAGAGAGATCAAGAAAACAAAACTTACTTTCATTAGATTTTTCATCGTATTTATTATTTATTTCTGTCTAAAAGACACTGGGATATTTCGAATGTTGCATTTTAAAACATTAATGTAACAAAAAGCCAAATACTTTCATTCAATTCTTTCCAAAATAATTGATAATTGAAAATTCTCAACTCGTAATTCAAAATTCCCTTCAAATCACTTCTATGTCAAATAACAATATTTTATCTGGGCCAACAAAACCCGGAAATCCTCTTTTGCCATAGCCCATGTGAGAAGGAATAACAAATGTTGCCTTACTTCCTAAATTTAAATAAGGCAGCGCTTCATTCCATCCGGCAACCATCGATCCTACCCGAAATGATATTGGTTTTCCTTTTTTTATGGAGGAATCGAATTCTTGGCCATCCATAAAATAACCTCTGTAATGTACCGTTATTGGATCGCCCCATTTTATAGAATCACCAGTCCCAACTATGTGCTTTGTAATGTATATCCCACTCTGTGTACGGACTGCATCCTGATTACTATCAGCTAATAATTCTATGATGGTATTTTCTTCTTTTTGTTCTAATGTTGTAGGATTTGAGTGATAATATCGATACAAACCTCCAATGTCCAAATTAGTTATTGATTCTACTTCTTTTACTTTGTCAGGCGATTGCTTATTCTTACATGAAAAGCATATCGAAACAATCAGAATTAATAAGATGTATTTGTTCATTTGTATATCTTGGAGGACGAAATATAATATCTGTAATGGCAAAATCATCTTTCGAAGCATTAATAAATAGCAAGAAACCCATTTTTATAGATTTCTATGCCGATTGGTGTGGTCCCTGCAAATCATTTTCAATAGTCGTTGACAAATTAAAAGACGAAATGGGAGATAAGGTTCGTGTGATAAAAGTTAATGTTGATAAAAATCAAGAGCTGTCCAGTAAGCTGAATATTAGTAGTATACCCGCAATTATGATATATAAGGAAGGAAAATTGGAATATGAAGGAAAGGGGATGCACACATTAGTAGATTTGAAATCAAAATTAGCTCTATTACTATAATTTACCTGAATCGGATTTTCGCAATCAAGCGGAAGTGTTTCAAGAAAGACAATAAGTTCTACTTTGAGACATTTCAAAAATTGAAAATATTGAAAATAGGTATAAGGTTTTGGGTTTAAGGTTCAAGGCTAGATGTTGACATTTAATTTGTTTTGATCAACATCTAGCCTTAAACCTCATAACCTTAAACCCGTTCTTTTTCTTTACAATCTCTTCAATAGTAGAAATGTGCAAACTGAAAATATCTAATCTCTCAAAGTAGAATTATTTGTAAAACTTACTCTTCACTCCAATAAAATATAGGATTCAATCATTTATTGGTAACAAATTGTTAGTGAATTTCAAAAAACTATATCAGTATGATTAATAAGATTTTTGTCTCAACTTTAATTCTTTTATTCAGCTTGACAATGAATGCTCAAACTTGGACTACAATCCCTCAACAAGAAGAAGAGCTTGGACATGTCAAATGGTTACGGTCATATTCTCATGCGCAGGATCATGCTAAAAAAGAAAACAAGCCCATCTTTATCCTTTTCCAGGAAGTACCAGGATGTTCGACTTGCAAGAATTATGGAAATAATCTTCTGACTCATCCGCATATTGTTGAAGCAATAGAAACATACTTTATTCCCCTCGCCATTCACAACAATAAAGGAGGCAAAGATGCTGAAGTGTTGAGAAAATTTGGAGAGCCTTCTTGGAATAATCCAGTAGCTCGAATCATTGATGCCAATTCTGAGAAAGACATAACCAAACGCTTAAATGGGCAATATGATATGGAAAGTTTGATAGGAACCATATCCAAAGGCATTTTAGCTTCTAACAATTTAATCCCTGAATATTTGAATATTTTGCAACAAGAATATTCTGCAAAGGACTTAAGAGAGACTTATCTATCGATGTACTGTTTCTGGTCAGGTGAGAAAAATCTAGGTAAACTAGATGGCGTCTTATCTACTCAAGCAGGCTTCATGAATGGTGCAGAAGTGGTAAAAGTAAAATACAATGCAGACATTCTAGAAGAGGAAAATTTAATATCCTATGCAGCAAATAAAAAATGTGCTGATGGCGTCTTTACTAATGATAGAAGAGAATTGTCTGCTGCCAAAAAATTGAATATAAAAACAAAGAAAGAAGGGAAATTCAGACCCGATAATCAACCAAAATACTATACTTATAATTCGGATTACAAATATGTACCAATGACAAACCTTCAAGCTTTGAAAGTCAATTCTGCATTATCAAATCGATTGTCTCCAGATGAGTATTTATCACCTAGACAGCTAGAATTGCTTAAGTTGATAAGGGAGAAGAAGGGGAATGTCAAGTCGGTTATTGATGAGGATTTTGCTTTGAGTTGGAATGGGGTGGTTGGAGATTGGAAAGATTGAAGAGATTGAAGAGATTGGAGAGATTGGAGAGATTGAAGAGATTGGAGAGATTGGAAAGATTGGAAAGATTGAAGAGATTGGAGAGATTGGAGAGATTGGAGAGATTGGAGAGATTGGAGAGATTTGAGAGATTGGAAAGATTGGAAAGATTGAAGAGATTGGAGAGATTGGAGAGATTGGAAAGATTGGAAAGATTGAAGAGATTGAAGAGATTGGAGAGATTGGAGAGATTGGAGAGATTGGAGAGATAATTATTTCACGGAGATTCACGGAGGATGCTCGGAGATTGAGATAGGTTGGAATAGATTATAATCAATTACAAGAGTGAAAAAACAAAAAAGCAATTCTGCAATTTAGCATAAAAACTACTTCTTCGACATCAAATCTAATTCTTGAGACACCTTCGCAACAAACCATCTCTGATTGGCTTTCACCAAAATAATTGACAATAAGAGTGACGGAAGTAGATTTTCTAAATTAATCTTACCTAACCCTAAGATATTAATTGAGATTCCGATAATTAGAATACCACCTATAGAACTAAGGACATCAATTGTTGTCTTATCAAAAACACTGGCTAGCTTTTTGGAACCTAGGGTCAACCCACCTTGAAAAATCAATAATGGAATGACTGAGAATAAAACGCCTATTCCAAAACTAGCAGCTAATGCTATTGATGAAAATCCATCTAAAGTAGATTTTATAATTAGTAATTCTCTATTTTGATTAAGTCCTTCTTCTATAGCTCCAACGATGGTCATACTGCCGATGCAGAACAATAAAAATGCAGTAATAAGGCCTTCAGAAAATCTAGATTCTGTAAGACCAAGGCTATCCTTAAGTTTCTCAGAAAGACCAAACATCCAATCATCAAGATTTATCAATTCGCCAAATATCCCACCTAAAATTAGACTAAATATAATCACTAGCATGTAACCGTCTGGCAACTTTAAAGCCATTTTTAAGCCAATTAAAATCGCCCCCAAACCTATAGCTTGAAATACAATCTTTTCGATTCCGGTTGTAAAAAACTGCTGCAATAATAAGCCTAGCAGGCTGCCAACAACTACCGTTGCCACATTAATTAAAGTACCAATAGGAAGGTTTTTCATTTTCTAGGCTTTACGGTATTTTGACTCAGCATAATCCATCGACTTTAGCAATATATTACATCCTTCTTCAATCTGCTCATCTGAAATAACAAGAGGAGGTGCAAGTCTAAATGAGGTCGAATTAAATAAAAAATAATCAATTACTGCTCCATTTTCTATGGTATAATTGACAACATGCTTCAAAAACTTCCTTTTCTTTAATTCTACCGCCATCATTAAACCTGAGGATCTGATTTCTTTGATTATAGGATGTTTCAATTTTTTGTGGATCAATTTTTCTTTTCGTATCACATCCAGATGGATCTTCTCATCTACTATAGTTTTTAAAGTTGCATGGGCTGCTGCAACACAGACAGGATGACCACCAAATGTGGTAATATGTCCCAGCATCGGTTTACGAGCCAGTGCCATCATGATTTCTTTTGGAGCTACAAAAGCACTTACGGGCATACCTCCGCCCATTGATTTAGCAATTAGTAATATATCTGGAACTACATCATACTTTTTATGGGCAAAAAGATAGCCAGTTCTCCCAAAACCAGTCTGTATTTCATCTAAAACCATTAAAGCGCCAACTTCTTCACAGCGCTGCTTCACCTTCTTCAAATAATCATCACTTGGTGGGATGACACCTCCTTCTGCCTGAACCGGCTCTAATATAATACAGGCAGTTTCCTCATCGATCTGTTTCAATTGATCTTCATTATTAAAATCAACATGAAAAACACCAGGTATACCGGGCATAAAACTCCTTGTAAATTCATCGTCACTTCGCAGGCTTTCACTCCCCATTGTACTACCATGGTAGGCATTGGAGCAAGCTACAATCTTATACCTTCCCGTATGCTTTCTCGCCAATTTCATTGCTCCTTCTACTGCTTCTGTCCCACTATTCAAATAGTATACGGAATCTAATCCATTAGCCAATTGTTCGGACAATAACTGAGCAAATTGCACTTGAGGCGAATGGATATGCTCTCCAAAAACCATCGTATGCAAATGCTTGTCTAATTGATTTTTTATAGCTTCAATCACCTTTGGATGGCGATGACCAAGAGAAGAAACAGAGATTCCTGAATTAAGATCTAAATATTTTTTACCATCGGCATCATACATATACATCCCTTCAGCACTTACTATTTCTAGCATTAATGGCATCTCACTTGTTTGAGCTACATGTTGCAAATACAATTCCCTTATTGATGGCATATTTTTTGTTTCTCTTTTTCCGACTTTGACAAGTAGCCGACACTCTTTAAAAACATCCTGCTTCTTTTCAAGGTCAAACATAGCTAGGATTATTTAACTTTTATAATGAGAAAAATGAGAAACACGACATTGATCGTGCTTTTGTTATCGGTATTTTATTCGCCCTTTACAAATTTGCATGCCCAGACCCAAATCACCAGCTGCAATACACTATTTACAGATAATGGTGGAGATGCCTCCAATTATCTTAACAATGAAAATTCTGAATGGCTGATATGCCCAGATGACAGTACTCAAATTTTGTCTCTCACCTTTACCCATGTAGATATCGAAACTGCTGGAAATGAGGGATTAGACAGTACTGGATGTTATGATGTTCTCAATATCCATGATGGTATGGATTCTTCAGCGCCTTTAATCGGATCCTTTTGTGGGGAAGAAAGCGGTACAGGTAAATCTTCTTTCATCGAAGGTCATACTTTACATATTGGAGATTCCTTCAAACCTAAAAATTCTGATGGATGTTTTTTCCTTCGGTTTGCTTCAGATCAATCAAAGAACTTATCTGGATGGCAAGCTGATGTTACATGTTGCACCCCAACATTAGATAAAGGTATGACTGATGGAATTGATGTCCCATTGCACAATAATAATGGTAATTACTTTGACTTAATCATTGATAACTCATGTACTAGGAATGGTACACTTGATCTTTTTACTGAATTCGAACCATCTGGAGAATTCTGCTATACACAAGGATTAACTTTTGAAAATCAGGCCTTTTATGCTTTTATGTCAAATCCTTCTGGAGGGTTTGTTGAATTCGCAATTGACTCTTTAGATTCTATTGGAATTATAGAAATGGTTGTATTTGGCCCTGTAGAACTTGACTCATTAGGCAATTATACAGGCGGATTCATAAACGATTGTGTAACAGGTAAAGATCCTTGGTCATTATTTTTTAACGCTGGACCAAATCAAACTTATATCTTAGGTGTAGCGACTGAAAATCCTGGAAAAACAAGTCTTGAAACTCTTCCAGCGACCGTTGGACTCGGAGGTGTATTGCCAGTAAAAATGTTAGCATATAGTATTAGTAATAATGAACATACAGTAGAACTTTCCTGGACAACATCTGATGAAGTAAATAATGATAGATATGATATATATAAATCATTAGATGGAAAGGAATTTAACAAGATAGGTGAAGTTAAAGGAAGAAATAACTCAAATAATGAAAACGATTATAAGTTTTCTGACACACCTAATACGACGGGTGATATCTACTACTATGTAAGTCAAATTGATCTTGATGGTAGTTATACTGATTTTTCAATTCTTAAAGCTTCCTTCTCAAAATCTGAAATTGAGTTCACTACTTATCCAAATCCAAGTAGTGGGGGTAGATTTTCGTTGAATATGAATAAAGAAATTCTGGAATCAGAAGCACAAATGCAAATTTTTGACCACGTTGGAAATCAAGTTGTGAATACAAAAATTAATGGCAATTCAACTTTTGATTTTCAAGATCTTGCAGCTGGAATTTATATTATAAAAATAATTGCTGGTTCTTCTATCATTACAAACCAACACGTAATTTACTAAAACTAATAGTCTTTATAAAGAAGTAATTCAAAGACTACCCTCTCAATCATTTATCATTGGGGAAAGATAAAATTGACTTGAGCTAGATATTAACAGTACTATGATCTAATAATTTGTGTTTTATCCCAAAAACGCTTTTTGATCAGGGTACTGTTCTTTTTTATTTAGCTAAGCTGTAAAGTTCAAACTTTCGTTTTTGAAAAATCATTACAATAAATGGAAAGGTAAATTTCTCCACTTCGCATAGGCGTCAACCTAACATATTAATATATGATTATTTCATATGTGTAATTTATATCTTTCATTAATAGAATGTAAGTGAAAAATGAAGATTAATCTTTCAAACATATATGGTCGCTCGCCGCGACTGGCTTTCATTTTCTGCTTGATCAGAAAACGAAACAAAAGAATCAAGCCGCTAAAAAGGCTAAACTGCGAAAGCCGCTCCCGCCACCCACTGTTTAGCGGCAATGCCATGCTCTTTTTAAAGTTGTGTCTTCGACATGAAAACAACTACCCGAAACCTATATCGCACGCTTACAGTTGTTTATATATTGTATAATAATATATATTAACTTCTTAGGTTGACGCGTATGTCCACTTCGGTCAAAAACATAGGCATTAGTATCCTTATATCCATCTACTTCGGTCGGGATGACAAGGAAAACGGGGAATGGAATGTACCTCTAAAACCCTTCTTGTATTCTATCAAAGCATGTCTCAAAAATATTGAAATTCAAGGCTTTTATCAATCATTTAACATTTTAGGAAACAATAGTCAATCTAAACACTTGTACAGAATACCAAATATTGGTATATTGCAAGTAAATACATATGATATGTCAAAGAATACATCTGTTACACTTGGTGACCATTTTGAACAAATAATTCAAAGAACTATTGAGTCGGGCAGATACTCTTCTGCAAGTGAAGTTATTAGAGCAGGATTGAGAATGGTAGAAGAAAAAGAACAAAAAGTTAAACTATTGCGTGAGGCAATAGAAGCAGGTGAAAGAAGTGGATATGTCAAAAACTTTGATCCTGCTAAACATTTGGCGGAATTAAATAGAAATCGTGCCAAATGAAGTTTGAATATGAATTAAGTAGATTAGCACAAAAAGACTTGAATTCAATTTGGGACTATACTGCCGAACAATGGTCACCAAATCAAGCTAATAAATATTATAAGTATATATTTTCAGAAATAAACAAAATCTGCTCAAACCCAGAAATCGGAAAGTCAATTAAGGACGTAAAAGACAATCATAGAATCAAAGCTGTTAAATCACATTTAGTGATATACAAAATTGAAAATGGGAAGATTTTTATTGATAGAATACTCCACCAAAGAATGGACATTGATAATAAGTTAACTGATTGAATTATTTTATTACCAAATAAAAATATAAAATTCCTACTGCATTAGAGAATGGTTTAGAACCAACTTCAAGTTAAAGGACAATTATAATTATATCTCCTTCATTAAAAAGACAAGTCTCCTTTACAATAAATAAGATTCGAATTCATTTTTGATCAAACGGTTTATATATTTATACTTCAAATCCGAAGTAGAATATGACAACACAAATAAGCTCTTTAGAAGAGTACCATAAAGTATATGCCGATAGTATCGAAAACCCTGAGCTTTTTTGGAAAACTCAAGGGGAGACATTTACATGGCACAAACCATTTGATAAAACACTAGAATGGGATTTTGACAAACCAGATGTAAAGTGGTACTTAAACGGTAAACTCAACATTACTGTCAATTGTCTAGATCGGCATATTGCTGACAGAGGAGACCAAGTTGCCATTTTATGGGAGCCAAATGATCCGACAGCTGATGTTCAAAAATATACATATAAAGAGCTATTAATAGCTGTAAACAAGTGTGCCAACGGATTAAAATCACGGGGTATAAAGAAGGGAGATAGGGTCGTATTTTATATGCCGATGGTGCCAGAATTAGCGATTGGAGTTCTTGCATGTGCTCGGATTGGTGCTGTGCATTCAGTGGTATTTGCTGGATTTTCAGCACAGGCTTTAGCTGATAGAGTGGATGATGCGCAAGCGAAAATGATTATTTGTTCTGATTTCAATAATCGTGGCACTAAGAACATTCCTGTAAAGCAAGTCGTTGATGATGCAATGGATAAATCATGCAATTGTGTAGAGACCGTCTTGGTCCACAAGAATACAGGTGGTGATATTAATTGGAGCGCTGATGTAGACGTTTGGTGGCATGATATAATAGAAAACCAATCTGAGGATTGTATTCCTGAAGTTATGGATAGCGAGGACATGTTGTTCATATTGTATACCTCTGGATCTACTGGAAAACCAAAAGGTGTAGTACACACTTGCGGCGGGTATATGGTGTATACGTGTTTTAGTTTTAGTAATGTATTTCAATATAAAAAAGGAGACATCTACTGGTGTACCGCTGATATTGGTTGGATTACTGGACATTCTTATATTGTATATGGTCCTCTTTTGGCAGGAGCTACTACCATGATGTTTGAGGGGGTTCCTACCTTTCCAGATGCAGGTAGATTTTGGGAGATTTGTGAAAAGCATAAGGTGAATCAATTTTATACTGCCCCTACAGCAATCAGAGCTTTGATGGCAAAAGGTGATCAGTGGCCAGCGAAATATGATTTATCTTCTTTGAAAGTTTTGGGATCAGTAGGTGAACCTATAAATGAAGAAGCTTGGCATTGGTATGATAAGCATATTGGAAAAGGAAAAGCTCCAATAGTAGATACTTGGTGGCAAACCGAAACTGGTGGAATATTGATCACTCCCCTACCTGGCATTACGGATACCAAACCTACTTATGCCAGTTATCCTATGCCTGGGATTCAACCTGTCTTGGTAGATGCTGAGGGAAATATAAAAACTGAAAATGATGTTGAAGGATTACTATGTATAAAATTTCCTTGGCCGTCAATCATACGCACTACTTATGGTGATCATGAACGATGTAGAAATGTTTACTTTTCGGCTTTCAAAGGAATGTACTTCACAGGTGATGGAGCGAGGAGAGACAGTGATGGGCGGATTAGAGTCATAGGAAGAGTGGATGATGTCATCAATGTATCTGGCCATAGAATGGGTACAGCTGAAGTAGAGAATGCCATAAACGAACATCCAAATGTTGTGGAATCGGCAGTGGTAGGTTATCCACATGATATCAAAGGGCAGGGAATATACGCCTATGTTATTTCGCAAGACAAGGAAACTGATGATGCATTTAGGAAGGAAATTCTGGCTGTAGTTACTAGAGAAATTGGACCTATTGCTAAACCAGATATGATACAATTTGTAAGTGGTCTGCCGAAGACCAGGTCAGGAAAAATAATGAGAAGAATATTGAGGAAGATCGCTTCTAAAGATGGTAACAATCTTGGTGATATCTCTACCCTACTTAATCCTGATGTTGTGGCAGATGTATTAAAAGGGTCATTGGTTTAATTCATAAATTACCAACAATTTTATTTTATGGTTGTTTCATTTGAGTTGCATTTGATTTATGATGAGGTAGAAATCTTCATAAAGCCGAAAATATAATTTCTAAACAATTTCATTCCTCCTCATGGCCGAAATGACAATTCTTAGAAAGTTAAGCAAGAAGTAAAGTTTTAGGAAGTATATATGACTACAAAAGAATTCAGAGAATTTTCACCATCAATACCAAAAGACCCTGGAGTCTATCGCTTTTTGGATGAAGAAAATACAATTTTGTACGTCGGTAAAGCTAAAAATCTAAAAAATAGACTCAACTCTTATTTTGGTGTGAAGAAGCACCAACAATACAAAACCAAGGCACTCGTAAGAAATTCTCATCGCATTGAGTTTACTATTGTAGATTCTGAGCACGATGCTTTGCTATTAGAAAATACGTTAATAAAGAAAAACCAACCTAGATATAATGTAAGCCTCAAAGATGGGAAGTCATACACCTATTTGTGCATCAAAAAAGAAAGATTCCCTAGAGTCTTTTTCACTCGAAGGGTTATTAGAGATGGTTCTTTATATTTCGGTCCATATACTTCAAAATATAGGACAAAAGTCTTACTAGAAGTAATAAAAAGATTATTCCCTCTTCGCACATGTACGTTCAATTTGTCAGAAGGTAATGTCAATAAAGGAAAATTTAAAGTCTGTCTAGAATACCACATCAAGAATTGCAAAGGTCCTTGTGAAAACTTAGAAAGTGAAGAAGAATACAACGATAAGATTGATCAAGTAAAGAATATCTTGCGAGGAAATTTCAAAAGAGTAAAAGATTATCTTAAAGGGGAAATGGCTGACTTTGCCGAGACTATGCAATTTGAATTGGCTCAGCAAATGAAAGATAAGCTAGATGCACTAGAAGATTATCAAGCAAAATCAACTGTGGTCAGTGCAACAATAAAAGACGTGGATGTATTCACGATCCAATCTGATGAAAAATATGCTTTTGTCAATTATATCAAAGTGATCAATGGTGCTATGATAAATACTGACACCATTGAGATGGAGAAAAACTTGGACGAAGATGAAACAGATCTCTTGTCTTTTGTAATTCCAGTAATCCGTGAAAAATACAATAGCATTGCACCTGAAGTGGTTGTCCCTTTTGAAGTAGAAATGGAAGATCCTTCAGTATTAGTGACTATCCCAAAACGAGGTGATAAAGCTAAATTAATGCATCTATCTGAGAAAAATGTCTCCTACCATTTACTCCAGAAGAAAAAGGCTCAAATCAATAATATTGGTAAACAAACTTCCGCAGAAAGGATATTGAGAACCATGCAGGATGACCTTCAAATGGATGTATTGCCATTTCATTTGGAGTGCTTTGACAATTCGAATATTCAAGGAACTAACCCGACTGCTAGTTGCGTAGTATTCAAAAATGCAAAGCCTTCCAAAAAAGATTACCGTCACTTTAAAATTAAGACTGTAGTAGGTCCTGATGATTTTGCCTCAATGGAAGAAGTAGTCTACAGGAGATACAGTCGGGTGCTAAAAGAGGAAGAACCTCTTCCACAATTGATCGTTATTGATGGAGGTAAAGGCCAATTGTCTTCAGCTGTGAAGAGCTTAAAAAAATTGGACTTAATCGGAAAGATTACCATTATTGGGATTGCTAAAAAATTGGAAGAAATATATTTTCCAGAAGATCCAATTCCACTTTATATCAATAAGAAATCTGAGTCCTTAAAATTGATTCAGCAAGCCCGTGATGAAGCACATAGATTTGCACTTACACTTCATAGAAATCTTCGTTCGAAACATTTCTTAGGCACAGAACTGACTGACATTCCCGGCATTGGTGATAAGACGGCAGAGTTGCTTTTGACTACATTCAAGAGTGTAAACAAAATTAAAAAACAAACAGAAGAATCACTCACCAATGTGATCGGAAAAGCAGCAGCAAAAAAAGTGAATTCCTATTTTAACCCCAAACTTGATTAAAAAAAACTAGCATCTAGTTCTCCTTTTTTCTGACTAAGCTGTTTGACTAATCTTACATACTCAAAAGTCAACATCCAACTTTGTGTTTTCCTTCGTGATGCCTTGATGCCCATTGTGGTAAAAAAAATAATTTTAAATCTCTTTCATTTAAAGGTTAAACAAATCACAACTTTACCATATGTACCCTTCATATAACCAACATTATACTTACTTTTGCTCTCTTAACTAAAAAAGTTTTAAGATTAGATAGAATGGATCAAAAGCTACAAGTTCACAATAGTCTAACCAGACAAAAAGAAATATTCACACCTATCACGCCTGGATTTATAGGCATGTACGTGTGTGGTCCTACAGTTTACAGTGATGTACACTTGGGTAATTGTCGAACTTTTGTGAGTTTTGATGTCATTTATAGACACCTAAAAGTACTAGGATATAAGGTTAGATATGTGAGGAATATAACTGATGTAGGTCACTTACTCGATGACGGTGAAGATCGTATGTCAAAAGGTGCTAGAATGTCCAATTTGGAACCAATGGAAGTGGCACAAAAATATTCCAATGGATTTCATGAAATGATGGAGATATTCAATACAGAAAAACCATCAATAGAGCCAAGAGCTACTGGACACATTATAGAGCAAATCGAGATGGTTCAAGCCATTATTGACAATGGATATGGATATGAGAAGAATGGATCAGTCTATTTCGACACCATAAAATTTGCAGAGGAAACTGGTGAATATGGTAAGCTCTCTGGTCGGATCATAGAAGATTTGCTTACTGAAACTCGAGATAACTTAAAAAATCAAAGTGAGAAAAAGCATCCTTCAGATTTTGCTATTTGGATGAAAGCAGCTGACGATCACCTGATGAAGTGGAATTCTCCTTGGTCTGTAGGGTTTCCAGGATGGCATCTTGAATGTAGTGCGATGAGTACTAAATATTTGGGTACCCACTTTGATATTCATGGCGGAGGAAATGATTTAAAATTTCCACATCATGAAAATGAGGTAGCTCAAAACATTGGGGCATGTAATTGTCAACCATCGAATTATTGGTTGCATACCAATATGCTATTGATGAATGGCAAAAAAATGTCTAAAAGTGATGGCAATACTATTTCTCCTTATGAGTTATTTAGTGGTGATAGTCCTCATGTGACTAAAGGTTATAGTCCGATGGTCGTTAAATTTTTCATGTTGCAATCTCATTATAGATCTACCTTGGATTTGACAGATGATGCTCTTTTGGCTGCCGAAAAAGGATACAAAAGATTGATGGAAGCATCAAAAAACTTGAAAAAGCTTTCGACTACAGGTATCAATAGTGATGCTCCTATAAATGCTGAGATCAATAAAATTATTGCAGCTGCATACGGTGACATGAATGATGATTTTAATACACCTCGAGCATTGTCACAGCTATTTGCCTTGGTACCTATTATCAATAGTTTTGTTGATGGTAAGATTGATGTCAATTTGGTAAGTGCTGAAACATTAGAGCTTTTGAAATCCACTTTTGATATTTTCTTGAATGACATTTTGGGACTTAAGAATGATCTGGAAAGTGGTGACAATAGTGCTTTGGTAGAAGGGTTGATGGATTTGATTATTGATATTAGACAAAGTGCACGAACTAACAAAGATTGGACTACTTCTGATCAAGTGAGGGATAAGATGAATGAGCTGAATATAGTTTTGAAAGATGGTGCGGATGGGACTAGTTGGGGGGTGAAGTGAAATTTAGAGATTGGAGAGATTGGGAAGATTGGGAAGATTGGAGAGATTGGAGAGATTGGGAAGATTGGAAGTTGAAAATTGAATGGTGACTGAAGAGAGATAAGTAGAGGATAAAGTGGAGATATTTGATGCTTTGCATCTTTTTGAGATATTTGATGCTTTGCATCTTCTAGAGATATAGTGAGGGATACTTTAAATGAGGTTTGAGGTGCGGGGTTTAAGGATTGCATGGTTAGATGTTGACAGGTTGTACTTTGAGGACTTTGCGTAAATCTTTGCGGTTAAAAAAATGTGAGATTTTGGGAGAGAGATTGAGGTGATTGGAAACTTAAAGCGATTCTGCGATTCAAGCAATTTTGCGATTAAGCAAGAAGAAGAAAAAAGTGGAGATATTTGATGCTTTGCATCTTTTAGAGATATTTTGGGGGATACTTAGGATGGGGAGATGGAGGTTTAGGATTTTCCATAACTTAAAAAACTCCGTGAATTCTCAATTTAATCTCCGTGTAATCCCTAAAATAGTCAACATCTAACCGTGCATACCCTATACCATAAACCTTATACCTTTTTTCTTTGCGGTTAAGAAAAAAAAAGTGATTTGGCGATTCAAGCGGTTCTGTGATTTAACAATTCTGCGAATAAGCATAAAATGAATTTTAAAAATAAACTAATTATAATAGGATGTCTGATTTATTAAAAAAATTGAGTTTTATATTTCTGGTTTCTCTTTTCATCATTTCTTGTAAGACGGATACTGTTAAGGATGTTATAGAGGAAGCACCGATTACGAAGAGAAGAGTACCAAAGTTTATAGCTGACAATGCATACGCGTCCGTTGAGAAGCAAGTGGCTTTTGGACCGAGGTATCCAGGGACACCGGCTCATAGAGATTTGATAAATTATCTATCTGCGGAATTGGAAAAGTATACTGATAAAGTAATTGAACAAGATTTCAAAGTCTCTTTTTTGGATGAGAAAAATGTGAATGCCACAAATATTATAGGCATTATCAATCCTGATAAGAAGAAAAGAGTTTTGTTGTGTGCACATTTTGATACTCGAAAGATTGCAGAAAAAGATGAGGACAAATCTATGCAGGACAAACCTATTTTGGGAGCAGATGATGGTGCTTCAGGGGTTTCTGTTTTGCTAGAGATTGCACGATTGGTAAAAGAGAATGGGATTGATATTGGGATTGATTTTGTATTGTTTGATGCTGAGGACAATGGTGATACTGGAACCAATAATAAATGGTGTCTAGGAGCTAAACACTGGTCCAAAAATCCACACAAAAAAGGTTATAAGGCAGAGTTTGGAATACTGTTGGATCTCGTCGGAGCTAAGAATGCTGAATTTGGAAAAGAATACGAATCTCTACGTTCTGCTTTGAAATATGTAAATAGCATTTGGGACTTGGCAGGTAAAATGTCTTACGGCAATTACTTTCTAGATATGCAGTCAGGGAGAGTAGAAGATGATCATGTTTACGTCATCCAGAACTTAAAAATCCCAATGATTGACATAATAAATATGTCTAGGACTGAAGGTAGGGATGGTTTTGACCACTACCACCATACACATAAAGATAATTTAGACATTATAGATAAAAATACCTTGAAAGCAGTAGGTAAAGTTGTTACTGCTGCTATATACAATTTCTCTAACGGTACATTATTATAGACAATTTCGTACCTTTGACGACAAGATAAATCCTAAAATAGTCCCCTTTATTAATAATAAGTATTGTACCTTTGTGTTACACATTACTCAGTATAGTAATTTGTAACACACTAACAACGTGTTTAAAGTATAAAAAAAATAAAAAATTACAACAATGAAAAAATTAATATTACTCGCATTCTTTTCGTTTGCTACTCTTACGATGAATGCTCAAGATATAAGTGACGAACAATGGACACTAGTATCTAAGAAAACGGCCGATTGGTGTCCTCTATGTGGACAATGGGGTTGGACATTCAAAAACTACTTATTAGAAGATCAAATTGACAAGGACGTAGTTTTTTGGATGCTTCACTATAGTGGAGGATTGAAGACACCAACTGCGCAGGCCATTTCAAACAATTTTCCTGCTGGAGGCCAACCCGTATTCTTCATAAATAATGATAACATGGGTGTAGGTGCTGGAAACCTCGATGAAAAAAGAACAGAATTTTCACAATTTATTGATGGGTTGAGTAGCCTACCTGCATTAGCAGCAGTTGGATCTACAGCTACTTTTGATGGAGAAAAGATAACTACTAAAGCACGAGCAAAAATGCTAATAGACCTTGAAGGTGGAGAATACTGGTTATCTTCATATCTAATGGATGATGAATTGATCGCTTTCCAACAATCACAAGGAAATAATGCCAAGCATGAGAATATTCTATTACACTCATTTAATGGCACGAATTACTTTGGTGAAAATGTAGCAACAGGTGCAGTCGAAAAAAATCAAGAATTCCTTGTTGATGGAGAATTAGATTTTTCTGGACAATCAAATATTCCTGATTATGCGGATGGCTATTCTGTTGTTACCATCTTATGGACAAAAGTTGGGAGTTCATATACCCCTTTCAATCTTAATAAGCAGCCGATTTCAAGTATAGTCAGTACTAAGGATGTACTTACTAATGTTGATGTTGCAGCATTCCACTTAGGAGCTGGACAGGTAAACTTGAATATCAAATCAGATCAAGCGATTGAAAATGCAAATATCTTATTATTTGATATTAATGGACAGAATGTGGCATCACAGAAAGGTGTACAAATCAATTCAGGTGAGAATCAGATTGTATTGGAGACTCAGGATTTGACTTTGGGGACATATGTTGTTGTGGTTGAGTCTGCTATTGGTAGTAGAAGTATAAAGGTGAGTGTGAGGTAGTAGGTAGGATAGATACATAAAGATATTGAAGCCCAGGCATTTGAAAATGTTTGGGCTTTTTTTGTTTTTTTGGCGCTAAAAGATCGCATCGCTTGGAGCGATGTGATCTTTCGCTTGTTATGGGCGGAGGTCTTGGTGGCGAAGGTGGAGGAGGAAACTCTGGGCAGACTATTTCAAATGAATTAATTCATTTGAAATTGAAGTATACTACTCTAGTTGTATGGAAAATGAAATTTTATAAACTTAAATATCACAAATGCCAAACTATTCAGTTCTAGAATAAAACACTACTAATTACTATTCTAATCAAGATTCAAAATGGTATTTTTTGTGGTATTTTTTATATCTATTTAATTTATAATATAATACATATTTACTTTTTTATTATAAATTAAATGTAATTATATAATTCATTTAAAATGAAGGATTTGATTTAGATGTTTTCATTGAACACACTACCACAATCAATCTAAATAACTGATTATCAAATGATTAATATTTTAAATATTAATCGCTTCAACAAAATATTATTTTAATTATTGGATATTTATAGTTACATTAGTACAGCCAAGACACCAAAACCAATATTTTATAAACCAAAACTGATACAAATGACAATTATATTAAGAACTATTTTTTAACGAAATAAACTAAGAGTTTTGATTTTAAAGAGTGCAATTCAAAATTGTCCACTAATAAAAATCCACAACTTCATTTATTAAAAATAACTAATTCATTACTAGGTACTTTACTCAAGCTGAAGTACTACTAAATCAATTGTATGAAACTATTCAATAAGTTGCTTTTAGCAACGGTGGTTATGCTATGCATAATTACTGGCTCACTTGCCCAAAAAACAATTAATACTGATCAAAGCTCAACATTTTTAGGTCCCAAATCATTGACATTTCGAGCTTTTGATAATAATCTTAATGGAACAGATTCAGATTATATTATTTTGACTAATACAGTATTCATCCATTATGGTACCAAATTCTCGCTTACGAATGCTAATTTTTCTATTCGAGATACTGGGAATGTCTGGTTACCTAATCAAGGCAGTGAATTAGCTACAGTAGAATTTGAATATTTGGGCTTGGATCCAATTCCGCCAGGATCAAATCTTTGTGTTTTTATCGGTCCTGAAGGAATAGTAGATGTGATAGATATCTTTCTCGACGGTCATCCAAATCCCAATACATTTAATATCACAGGAAACTCGACAGCAAGTATAAACCTACCTACCACAACTACAAGTACCATATATATAACACAAGGCACCTGGAATGAACCTCAACCTGGAGAGTTTACCCTTGGTGGTAATGTAGTCGATGGGCTTGGAATTGGAATTACAGATACTGAATGGCAAGCAGCTGGTATGCCTGGAGAATTAGACCCCCATGGAGGTGGAGTAGGAACTGGCGGAGGTGGTTCTGGAGATTATTGGGGAGTGCTACAATGTGATGGATTGATTTACGTATGCGACTATTTGAGTTTACAGCCCTATGTGGATAATTGGTTTATCTCACAAGGTGGTGACCTGGGAGATCCTCACAGTGATACAAGTGAATTATGTGAAGAATTATGTGACCTTCTATGCTCGGATTGTGATTTTGAAGTTCAAATTGAAATAGAATATCAGCGCTATCCTTTTCCTGATTGTATAATCAAAGCAGGAGCGATAGGATGTGAACCACCTTTTAACTACGAATGGCAAAAGAAAGTAAATGATGAGTGGATTAGCATCATTATTGGAACTTCTCAAGATGGCAGTATTCCAAACTATGAAAACACTTACAAAGATAATGAATACAGATTAGTAGTGCGATGTACAGAGTATTGTATAAAAGAATCAAATATCGTAACTAATATTGAATGTCCAGAAGAGCCTTGTTTAGCGAGTATAACATCTGACTCAACTTATTGCCATTTTGAGGTAACAGTTACAGGATGCAATACTGCAACATATCAGTGGTTTGAATTGATAGATGGGGCATATATACTAATTCCAAATGCAACTGCCTCATATTATACAGCAGATCATGGCGGAGATTATAAAGTTTTTGTTGGAGGCTGCAATAGGTGTGATGAACTATATTGGGATTTTCATATTGAGCCGATGGACATCAAAACCATTGTTGAATCTGTTGAATTGTGTTCTTATAGGGTATGCATTTTAACAACCGCTGATTCAATCCTAAATATAACTGTCCTCGCACCAGATATTTTAAAACTAAACACATTACCCAGCTTTAATTTTGAATATCCAGCAACCAACCTAGGTTATACAGCTCTCGGCAATGATATTAATAGCTGGTTTGATGATAATGGATACTTTGGCCACGCATTTCTTTATAGTATTTGTCCTAAAGGAATAGAACTTATTGTAATAAACACAGATATAGAATTTGTAGATATCACTTGGTCCAAACCAGAAGGGGATGGAGGAGGAGAAATGATTACTACCAAACCATGGGAAGAATTTGGTTGTCATGATGAAGATATTGGCTTCAGACTTATTGCCATCCCTGATTGTGATGACTACCAAAGCATAATATGGAGTACAGGGGAGACGGGAGAATCCATAATTGTAGAATCTGAGGGAACATATTCTGCTACAGTAGATTGTGGAAACGGATGTCTCATGACGGAATCTATAACTATAACTAATAATGATGATCCTCAAACGCTTATCGCTAATAATGGCAATGAACCTATCTCGATTTCTTTGCCTAAAAATACTATAGTAAAAGAATCAAATTTTAAAGTCTACCCTAATCCTGGACAAGGATTGTATACTGTAGAATTGTATGCAGACGGATTTGATTTCCTCTCCCTTTCACTTTACACAACAACTGGGAAGATGGTAAAAACATTTCCAGACATCAAATTGGACGAAGGAAATGTGAAGACCTCTATTGACATTCAAGAATTTCAATCAGGCATTTACATTTTGAAAGTCAATGAGTTGAGCACTAATAATGTTTCAAAACTAATTCTAATCAAGTAGACCAATTCCTATAAAACTAATAACAATGAAAAAGATACTATATATAATTCTTCTGTTCCCTTTGCTGACATTTGTACATGCCCAAGGATATGAATATGAGGTAAACGAAAAACTTTTTTTACAATCAAAATTCACAACACCTTCGTCGCCAGAAGTAGCATCTTTGGGGAAATATGGTGATTATCAAGTAAATACATTCACGGGTGGTCTGAGCCTATCTATCCCTGTAGTAGGTATGAATGATCGGATTGTGGGCTATCAAATGAGTCTGAACTATGATGGATCTGGAAATAAAGTCGAGATTCTACCATCATGGGCAGGGTTGGGATGGAGTCTGTCAGGAGTACCTCTTATTTCACGAAGTGTCAAAGGCAAGCCAGATACCCAAGGAAACTATTTTTCCAAATCAAGTGAAATAAACTCAAATGTGGTCGTAAACAATGACCTTGGAGAACTCTATGAATTTTACCAAGATGTTGAAGATGGAATCATTGAAACTATCCCAGATGAATACAATCTTTCTTTCCCTGGTGGTAGCGCTAAATTCTTTATCAGTCATCAAAAGAAAGTAGTGATGACCGAACAAAAGGACATTGAAATAATTCCTTCCTATCCAACTTCTGGAGCACCATCCGATGAAGTTTCTGGATTTACTGTTGTCGACCCTCAAGGCAATGTATACAATTTCACAATTACTGAGAAAACACATGTCACAGAAAATGATGACGAAACTTCCAATAATGAAACCTACGAATATATTTCAGCTTTTTATTGTTCATCGATCAATTCAATGAAAAATTCAGACCATCTGATCTTTTCCTATGAAACCAAAGATCAAGAAGAATATTTTAATGATATTAATAATGAGAAACATATTATTAAAAAATATCCAGCCTCTACTGGAAGTACAAATTGTCAGGCCTGTCAATCGTCAGGAACATTTTTATCCAGTCCATTTGAAGAAAGACTCAGAAAGAGAAGGTTTTTGTCTCAAATTGATTACTATTTGGGAGGAAATCATGTGGAAAAAATTAAAATAAATTCTGTAGATCACGATGCAGAATTTAGACGAGAATATGATCGAAAAATTGTGGATATACAATATTTTTCTGGTAATTTGAGTATCCCAAAACATACCATTAAATTTGATTTTGATGATAGCCAAAGTAGGTTGATGCTAGATGGCATTGAGACTGAAGGTCATGATGGTACTATTGCGAATAAATATTCTTTCGATTATACTCCAGTCCAACTTCCAAAAGCAAGTTCTTCGAGCATCGATGCATGGGGATACTTCAATTTCAATAGTGAAAATAGTTCCTTGATTCCTACGGTTAACTTTGTTGGTGAAGGAGCTAACAGATCTCCATCATTAAATCGAGCTGAAGCAAGTATATTAAAAACAATAACATATCCTACAGGCGGATATACTGAGTTTGAATACGAGCTTCATCATGGTAAATTTGGTGATAACCAAGCAGCGACATTTGAAGATGTCGGAGGTTTGAGAATGAAAAGCATTTCAACTTTTGATGAATCGTCAAATCTTATTCTAGCCAAAAATTATAAATATGAGGATGACCTTGGTGGAGAGAACGGTAAAATTTTTGTAAACATGCAATTTCAAAAAACAGAAACATTTAAATATGAAGCACCTACAGTTTTTGGCGGTTGCCTTGGAAGTTGCTGTGACTATGAATGTTTTTCGTATAAAAATTACTCTACCAACACTGCTACTGCTGCTTTTATAAATGGCACCCACATTGGGTATCCTAGAGTTGTGGAAATCTTGTCCGACAAGAATGTGTCATATGGTAAAAATGTCTACCATTTTAGCCTGGATTTTGATTTATCTGATATGGATAATCCACAACTTGGTAATTTGATGCGAAAAGAAGTTTATGATAATGCTGAAAATTTATTACAGGAAATAGAAAATACCTATACACATACTTACAGCTCAAATAATTTGTTTAAATCTTATTCAGTAGTACCGTCATTAAATCAAGATAACAAAAAATACCTAATTACAGTTTCTTCTGGTGTTTATAAGTGGACTCAAGAAAGCTCGAATTGGCCAGTTTACAACACCAAATATATGCAGGATGATTTCAAAACTATAAAAACACATATCAATGTATTGAGTAATACCACCCAAAAAGACTACTTCAATGGCGAAGTCATCACGAAAACAACAGATTACGCTTATGATAATGATTATAAAATAATCTTACCAAAAATAGTAACTGTAAAAGATGAAAACGACTTAACCAAAATCTATGAAACTCAATATTCTGGGTTGGGAGGTAGTGTTATTGCTTATCAAATGGAAAATGCCCACATTCTCCACCAAGAACTATCTGTGAAAGTAAACAATGGTCTAGGTGGTGGTGCCAAAATGGACTATATACTAGAAGGTGTAGATGATAAATTTGTACCCAAAGAAATTCATCAATACAGAGAAGATGGAAGTCTAAAGTTTAAAGCTAAAATTGATGAATATCAGGACCAATATCTACCACAAAAAATCACCACAAATACTCAGCCATCATTCAGAACATTAGATTATTTCACAGGTCCTAAAACAGGTCTTTTAATGAAGTCTACCTATGGAGCTAGAGAAACTGATTATACTTGGAATGGTTTCAGAGAGTTAGATTCAGCTACTGATTTTAATGATATCGTATCCACTTTTACGTACGATGGTGTAGGAAGATTGAAGACATCAACGCTTCAAAACGGCAGGATTCATAAGATTAATACATATCATCAAGCTCATTCAAATGGAATTGAAAATAGCATTAGTTCACGTGTTTCCTACCCTCTGGACTCCAACATTCCATTTATTGTTTATCAATCAAAATTTGATGGTATCGGCAGAAAGGTGGAAGATATTAAACATGGCTATACACAAAGTGGAGGAAAATATATAACTTCAAGTATATATAATGGTCTCAATAGTGTAATATATGCTACTGATCCTGGCTCAGGCGGCACAACTGAAAATGTCTATGAATCTTCTCCATTGCAAAGAATGCAGACTTCCACTCCTCCTGGATCTCCAAGCCCAATTTCAACAACGTATGGAACAAATTCTGAATCTATTGGCGGATATGCTCCCTTTACTTTATACAAAAATTCAACTACCGATGAAAATGGATTGGTTAGTGCATCTTATTCAGATATATTTGGAAGACAAATAGCAACGGTGACAGATGAAAATGGCTTGAATCTGATGACGGTCTATACCTACAACGATCGAGATCAGGTACTGACCATACAACCGCCTGGAGGTGGAGAGCAATATGTGTACACCTATTATCCAGATGGATTATTGCATACTAAATCCATCCCAGATAAAGGAACCTACACCTACACATATAATGCTCAAGACCAAATCCAGACGGAATCGCAACCCAATGGCAAAACACTTTCTTATGTATATGACCCTGTATATAACGACTTCTTGAAAACCGTAACATTAGATAATACAGATGTCATAATAAACAATACCATGATCGGAATTTCTGGATGGATAGCATCAGAAGCGGCAGCTATATTTGATGAAAACGGCCTAACGGGTAGTTTTGCGTTTAATATTTATCAAAACCACGATGATATTGGTAGGCCAGTGAATGAAACAAGACAATATGGCAATGGGACGAGTGATTTCACCTATACCTATGATGATGCTAATAATATTACACAAACCATTCGAAACCATACAAGTCCACTTGGATCTGTAAACTATTCAATGAATTCAAAATTTGATAAGGGGATACGGAATATCTATAATGAAATGGATATCGAAGGGCTTACCTTAGGTATATCTGATTTGATATTCGATGATAGGGAATGGCTGCAAAGCAAAACATTGGGTGGAGGCCTGCAAACCATAGCCTATGATTATAACCCACGTGGTTGGCTCACACAAATCAATAGTGTAGAAAGTACGATTCCAGATTATGTCCCTTGCGATGATACTGATGATCAACCGTTATGCGATTGTTTAGGTCCATATGATGTCCATTCGCTAGATATTTTTTACAATTGCTTGGAAATGGCAACTGGACAACCAACCAATGTAACTGTAAACATAACTTCGTCTACCATAAACGGTGAAACTCAATCTGTATTTGACGAACAGACAATTGTGATTCCATTCAATGGAGGCACCTATGAAGAATCAGCATCATACCCAAATAACATAGCTCTTGATTTGGGTGGTGGACTTGGAGGTGAAAATGGAGGAGGCAACCCTGGTCAAGGCATTGATGATGTCTTACAATTTATTTTGGATTGTATAGATGCGGCGGGTACTGAAGAAAATCCTGATACTCCTGGTGGCACTTTTGGTACTCTACAATATGCGATATTTGATGTATTGGGTATTGACGCAGAAGGTGAATTACCAGATAATCCAGGTAGCAATTCTGAAGCAAATCTTTTTGGAATGGAACTTCATTATTTTGATGGAAATTCTGAGCTCAATGCCCCACCACAATACAATGGCAACATTTCATGGGTCGAATGGGCAAACTTCAGAGAACCTGTACAACGATATGGCTATACATACGATGGGGCCAACAGATTATTGGCTGCAAAATATGAAGCTGAAAAAATTGAAACATGTGAAAAAATGTTTCAAGGCGTTTACGATGTGGTTATTTCAGATTATGATGATAGAGGAAATATTCAAGGAATTAGAAGAAACGGCATTACTGAAATAATCAATGACGTACCAACTTTTGGCCTTATAGATGATTTGTCTTATACTTATAATGGCAATACTAATCTTCTTGATCGAGTTGAGAATAATGCTATTACTGACTTCGGATTTGCATCTGGCGTTGCTAATTATACCTACGTCACAGGTAATCTACATACTGATTCTGGCAAAAAGATCACCAACATGGCATATAACTATATGGACTTGCCATTGAAAATCGAAATAGAAGGCAATACTGTATACAATACGTATGACGCAAATGGCAGGAAGCTTAAATCAAAGATTGTATCTAATAGTCCTGATCATGAATCTGTAACCTACACATACATGGATGGCATTGAATATAAAGATGAAAGCTTAGAAGCTGTCTATCATAGTGAAGGTCGATTCATTTTTGACAAAGAAGATCAAAACTATTATGAATTTTTCCTTAAGGATCATTTAGGAAATACAAGAGTCCGCTTTGCAGATAAAAATAATAGTGGTAAATTAGCCATAGAGCCTCTAGAAGTAGAGGAAGTGCCAGGAGTAGAATTGCAGTATCAAGAATATTTGGGAGCGAAGTCGTATTATCCATTTGGAATGGCGTTTAGCCATAATGCGATTACTACTGAAGATGGTAATTTGTTTTGGGTAGATGAAGAAGGAGGGGTGAAGAATAAGTATACCTATAATGGTAAGGAGTTTATAGATGACTTAGGCGTCAACTGGCACTACTACGGGTTTAGAATTTATGATCCGGCTATTGCTAGGTTTACAAGTGTTGATCCAATTGCTGATCAGTTTGCTTTTGTCTCTAGTTTCAATTATGCTGAGAATAGCCCAATTGCAAATATTGATCTTCATGGTTTACAAGCAGTATTCTTTCAAGTCGCTGGACGAATTGGAATTGGTGCACCTATAGGTCCTACAGTTTCGACTGCATTTGGGATTGCTATCGATACCGATTTAAATATGTTAGTCTATAATACTACTACAGCAGGTTTGTCTGCTGGTGCATTTGCAGGTGCAGGAGGAGAAATAGGTGTCAATTTTGGCGTTGAAAATATAGATGGATTGCTAGGATGGGGAGGTTCAGTTGGTTTAGCTGCTAGTACAACTTTACTTCCAGGACCTCAAGGTGGAATCGAAGGTAATATTTCCATAGCTACAGATAAAGATGGTTCAATTCCCGAATTTGGTGACAACGGTTATGGAGTAACTATAGCTCCTCCTGGATTAGGTGGTGCCGTTGGTTTTCTTGGTTATGGTGAAGCATCTTATACTTCTGAAATTGCAAGATTTACACCTAGTGACATTCAATCTGCAATCGAGACCTTTATTGATCAATATGCCGAACCTCTTAATGATGAACAAAAGGAAACAATTATTAATCAAATAAGAGAAATCCAAAAACAAGCAATTGATTTGTCTGAGAAAAAATAAGCTATGAATAAATTATTAGATATTTTTATTAATGTAATGTTTGTTTCAGCATTTATCATTTATGGATATTGCCTAATAAAAATAATATTTCTTCAGCTTAATAATAATAGTAATTATCATTATAAATCATCTAAGGAATGGATTTGGATGAGAACAGCAACCTATATATTTTTTATTGCTGCACTCTTCTTTATCATAAAAGCTTTTTGTTTAAAATGGTGATCTGAATAATCACATGTAATGTAATTAATAGTATTATAAATATTAAGGTAAAAGCCTCACTTTGGTGGGGCTTTTTTATTGGGAATATTGCTTCCTAATAAAGAAAGGTCTTTCCATTACCCATCCATATTGCTCAACTAATAAATCAAGTACAGGTTTTTCGCTTTGCAGATAAAAATAATAGTGGTAAATTAGCCATAGAGCCTCTAGAAGTAGAGGCAGTGCCGGTAGTAGAATTGCAGTATCAAGAATATTTGGGAGCGAAGTCGTATTATCCATTTGGAATGGCGTTTAGCCATAATGCGGTGACTACTGAAGATGGGAATTTGTTTTGGGTAGATGAAGAAGGAGGGGTGAAGAATAAGTATACTTATAATGGAAAAGAATTCTTGGATGACTTGGGGATTAATCTTCATTACTATGGTTATCGAATGTATGATCCTGCGATTGCTAGGTTTACGAGTGTTGATCCTATTGCGGAAGATTTTGCTTTTGTATCAGGTTTTAATTACGCTGAGAATGAGCCGATTGCTAATATTGACCTGCATGGACTACAGAGAGCAAATATGACTCGTGGACGTGTTAGACCTTCTCCAAATTATGGTAGAAATCGAAGGAACTTTGCCCAGGCAAGAACAAATGCTCAGAGAGACGGAATGCGTACTCAAAGAATGAATATAAATCAGAGTAGTATTGCAGGAAGAATTAGATCTAAAGCACTCGAGTCGATTAATCCTTTGTCGAACACTTTTAATAGATTCCCATCAATATCTAGTGTAGGAAACGATTCAAGGACTCAAAATTTTGAAAGAATTTATAAGGTAGTTGACCATACTGTAAAGTTCACAAAGAAAGTGTTGAAATCAACAAGTATTGATCTTATTGGAGATTCAGAAAATCCAATTGTAAGGGAAATGGGAACTAACTATAGTCCAGTTAATGAAGATTTAGCCTCTCAATTGAATGGTGCTGAACAAGCATATCAAACTGAATTTGGAGCACTACAGCAAAGCTACGCTGAAGGTGGATTATCCGATGGCATGGCATTTGTTAGAGCTTATTCAGATTTAGGAGCATCGCCACAAGACGTTTTTAATAATTACGCAAGACAATTAGAGAATCAAAATGCTGTCGCCAAAGAGAAAGAAAAAACAACTATGTATCCTACAATTTCACCACAAAGGTAAATTATGATATTTGTTCTAATTTTAATACTATTGAATATGGATACAGAGGATAAATTTCAGTTTGAGAATTTATTGTTTTGTGATCAAGTCTCCTTAGATGATTACGAAACAAAATACAAGGAAACTAGAGATCCTGATTATTTGTATTATAAATGCCATCATTTAGTAGACTTAGGTGAGTATGAAAAGACCACTGCACTACTAAGTCGAATTAGAGGGCACAATAGCGATGCAGAAAATTCAAGTAGATATTTAGCATGTCTTTTAAAGCTTGAATTTTTTAGTGGTAATTTGCTTCATTGTAAAACTATTTGGAAACAAATCGTTGAAGACGATGAAAGTTTTTCTGATAAATGGCTTCATATGGAATACATTAGATTCCTCTATCATTTTGATTCTCCGTATGTAGAAGATGTTCTTGATGATTTGCTGAAAAATCACCCAACTTTTCTTCCAGCTATTCTTTTGAAATCTGATATTTTAACTGGTGTAAATAGGAACAATGAAGCATTGAGCTACTTTGAGCCATATTTGGCGAGAAGACCAGAGTGCATAAGTATTGAAGCATGTAATAGTATTGCTGGTTGTCGTCTTGCACTTAATGATCCAGAAGGAGCTAAGAAGTGGATTGACAAAAGTTTTGAGGTTTTAGAGTTTTCAGATACTTACATTCTAAAAGGATTATATCTAGAGCAGATGAACTCAGATATAGATGAAATTATCAATGCTTACAAAAAGGCAGTTAACCTAGATAGATATAATCTAGATGCGTTTTTGAACCTAAGTTCGACGTTGAAACAGTTTAAAGGGGATGAAGAGCTGGTTAATTTTCTTGAAGGTATAGAGATAACGGAGTTAGATCAACAGAATATTGCAATTGGTGTTTTAGCAAGTTATTTACTGTATATAAATAAGAAAGAAGCTGCTTCGTATCTAGCGGAGATTAAAGAAATATTTACAGAAGAAGACCTTATTCAATTGAAGGGGTTTATTGACACTCACCTAAGAGATAGTGAAATACAACTTAGCATAAATGATGATTTTATATCACTTTTGCAAGAATGCATGCTTTCTTTGAAATATAATTAAGAGACGATTGCAGCCGAATAATTTGAAATATAGCCTCAGAGGGATCTGGGGCTTTTTACTGCAATACACTTTGCATTTTAGTTTGCTTGATAAAAGCGTCGAGCATTGCAAAGACATGTTCTCTAGATTTAGAATCCATTTTGGTTACTTCTTGAATGCGTTGGATCATCTTTTTATCTAGTTCTAGATCTGTATGACCAACAAGCCAATCCAACGAGACTTCTAAAATCTCCGCCATCTAGCGTTGTTTGAAGTTTATAACTTCAAATTAATATTAGAGCAATATAGTCTCACTTCGGTGGGGCTTTTTGATTTAAAGAGTTGCTACATTTTTCTGAAAAAATCTTTAAACTTCTTATTAGTAAGCATTTTGTCAATGATGGTAAAAACCGTTTTACGATCATCTTCATCAAGTTGTTGGATAAGATTGATTTGTTCTACAGCTGTTTTATCTTCAATAGTTACCTCTTTCGGAATCTGACCTTCAAATTTACAACTTGATCTATTGTATTCTTCAATCTTTTTTCTATTTTGATGTAGGCTGACTTGTCAACATTAAAGTCATCAATGAATACCTAAAATTACTTAAACAGAATATAAGGTCAATAAAACAAACCATGCATCAAGAACTAAAATCACCTACAAAAAACACCAAATCCCACTACATATAAGTCCCTTATCCCACAATTCTCCACTTTTCCGACAATTCCCTCACTCAATTCCCTTATTTCACTACCCTTTTACTATTTTTGCAGCCAATTTGGAGAGATACATGATAGGAGACATTTCAAAAATTGACAAAAACAGACTGCCTGAGCATATTGCTGTCATTATGGATGGTAATGGGAGATGGGCAAAACTGCATGGAAAACCGCGTGTTTTCGGTCATAAAAATGGTGTCAAATCTGTAAGGGAAGTCAGTGAAGCAGCGGCAGAATTAGGGATAAAGTATTTGACACTTTATGCTTTTTCTACGGAAAATTGGAATCGACCAGCATTGGAAATTTCGGCTCTTATGGGTTTGCTAGTGGAGACGATAAGAAAAGAGGTGAGTACGCTGAATGAAAACAATATCAAACTAGAGTCGATCGGTGATATTAGCAAATTGCCTTCTAAAAGCTACAAGGCACTACTTGAAGGGATTGAGAAGACGAAAAATAATACTGGGCTGACTTTGATCCTGGCCTTGAATTATAGTTCGAGGTGGGAGATCACAGAAGCAATGCGTAAGCTTGCACATGAGGTGAAGGAAGGAAGACTCAGTCCAGAAGAAATAAATGAACATACTATAAAAGCTAATTTGAATACTGCAAATTATCCTGATCCTGAATTGCTGATCCGAACTAGCGGAGAGCAGCGGATTAGTAATTACTTGCTTTGGCAAATCGCATATAGCGAATTATACTTTACAGACGTTTTTTGGCCTGATTTCAGAAAAGATCACTTTTACGAAGCGATAATAAATTATCAGAATAGGGAACGAAGATTTGGAAAAATAAGTGAACAATTGTCCGAGAGATAATAAATTATCATTTTAAGAATTAGTTAAATGAAGATCAATAACAGATTGAATACATATATCGTTAATACTATTGCAACCACAAGCAACAACTCAATGAATAAAATTTTCATCTATATATTTTTAGCTATTGTAAGTGTCGGTACTATCAATGCACAAGAATCCTCTGACACATTAGATATTCTTGACTACCGGGAAAAATCTGATTACGAAATTGGAAGTGTCGAAGTGATTGGAGCTCCCGATAGAGATCCGAAAGCTATTAAATCAATTGCAGGTCTTAAAGCTGGAGAAAAAATTAAAATTCCTGGCTTGGTCATCCCAAAAGCTGTAAAAGCATTGATGAGATTACGACTCTTCGATGATGTTCAAATTATTCAAAAAAGCGTAGATGGTAATGTTGTTCATTTAGCAATTGTTTTGATTGAAAGACCAACTTTGGCAAGATATTCTTATAATGGGGTTAAAAAATCAAAACATGATGACCTTAATGACATTATAAAAAACGTCCTTAATAAAGGTGGGATTGTTACTGATGCTCAGAAGAATTTGGCAAAAAAGAAATTGACTAAATATTTCATTGACAAAGGTAAATTGGATGCTAAAGTCACTGTAACAGAATTACCTGACGAAAATAATGAAAAGGCCGTTCGTTTGGTTTTCGAAATTGAAAAAGGAGAGCGAGTTAAAGTGGAAGACATAGCTTTTACAGGAAATACAGAAGTGAGTAATCGTAAGCTTCGTAAAAAGATGAAGAATACCAAGAGGAAAGGAACTTGGTTTAGAAAGACAAAATTCATCAAAGAAGATTACGAAGAGGATAAAGAAAATATAATTGCCCATTATAATTCATTAGGTTTCAGAGATGCTAGAATCTTGAAAGACAGTATATGGAGAGAGGATGATGGCGATATCAGGGTTCATTTGGATCTGTTTGAAGGAAATAGATATTACTTCAGAAATATCGTTTGGAAAGGAAACTCCTTGTATACTAGCGATCAATTGGAAACAGTATTGGGAATAGCCCGAGGAGATGCTTATGATCCAGAATTATTGCAAAATAGGCTCACATATAGCCTAGATGGTAGAGATATTTCGTCATTATATATGGATGATGGATACCTTTTCTTCGATATTAAACCAACAGAAGTATCAGTAGAAAACGATTCTATTGACATCGAAATGAGAATCTATGAAGGTCCTCAGGCTACCATTAATGAAGTAAAAATAAGAGGAAACGATCGTACCCACGAGCATGTTGTAAGAAGAATGATTCGGACTCGTCCAGGTAAAAAATTCAGTAGATCTGATATCATTAGATCTCAAAGAGAGATTATCAATCTTGGATATTTCAGCCCAGAGAATATGCCAATAAACACACCTGTAAATCCTCAAAGAGGAACAGTTGATATAGAATATGTATTGGAAGAAAGACCTTCTGATCAGTTAGAACTTTCTGCTGGATATGGTGGTGCAAGTGGTCTGATTGGTACACTGGGAGTTACTTTCAATAACTTCAGTATTAGAAATCTAAAAAATAGACAAACATGGAGCCCTTTGCCTCAAGGTGATGGTCAAAAATTGTCATTAAGAATTCAAAGTAATAGTAGATTCTTCAGGTCGTATAATTTTTCATTTACTGAACCATGGCTTGGAGGTAAAAAACCAAATTCATTGACAGTAGGTGCGGTCCATTCTGCAATTGATTATTCACAATTTGGACAAGGAGCATTAAAGATCACAAGAGTTTTTGCTGGTCTTGGAACTCAACTTAAGTGGCCAGATGATTTCTTTTCGAGATCGACTACACTGAACTTGGAAAGCATCAAAATGGATAACTATCAAACAAGTGTATTCCAGGTAAGACAGGATGATGGACAGTTTATAACAATCCGAGATGGAAACTTTAAAAACTTCTCAATTACTCAAAATATCACAAGAAGTTCGATAAGTGATCCTCTATTCCCAAGAAGAGGATCGAGAGTATCTTTGTCATTACAATTGACTCCTCCTTATTCATTGTTTAGAGGAAATGATTATTACAAGTTGTCTAATCAAGAAAAGCAAGATATAATTGATGAAGAGAATCTCAAAGGTGGAACAGTATTCCCACTTTCTCCAGAAGAAGAAGCTAACTTAATATCCTCTAGAGAAAATGCTAAGAAATATGAATGGCTAGAATACCACAAATGGAAATTCAATAGTGAATGGTACTTTAATGTTGTTGACAAATTGGTATTCATGACTTCTATAAAAATGGGATTCTTAGGATCATATAGCAGTGAACTTGGAGCTCCGCCATTCGAAAGATTCCAATTAGGTGGTGATGGATTATCAAATCAAAATTCTGCATTGACAGGTACTGAAATTATCTCTTTAAGAGGTTATGATACCAGAGAAATAAATGGAGGACGACCAGCAACCATTTATGACAAATTCACTGTAGAATTGAGATACCCACTTTCATTGAATCCTAGTAGTACTATCTATGCTAAAATATTTGCTCAGGGTGGTAATGCCTGGGAAAACTTCTCAGACTTCAATCCATTTGATATGAATAGATCATTTGGTGGTGGTATAAGAGTATTCTTACCGATGTTTGGTTTACTTGGATTTGACTACGGAATTGGATTTGATAGAAATTTACCAGAGGGAACTGGAATTGGTGAATATGCTAGATTTAATATAGTTCTTGGTTTCGAACCTGACTAATCAATCGTATAGAAAATTCATGCCAGTAAAGCAGCACCGAAAACTCCTGCACTATCTCCAAGCTTAGGAGCAAGAAAGGATGTCTTTACCTCTCCATTAAAAACATAGGGAGTGGCTGCTTCTTTTGCTTTTTGTGCGATTTCGGGTATATTATTCACTCCACCACCTAATACTATTACTTCAGGGTCTAAAATATTTATAATTACAGATATCGCCTTTCCAAAATTAGTTATTAAATGATTTATAGTTTCAGTTGCTGCTATATCATTACCGTTTTTGTAATAGGTATAAATTTCTTTCAAAGAAGCACTTTTTCCAGTTTTCATCTTATAATAGGATTCTAAAGCTGGACCTGCGATCACTTTTTCTACACATCCTTTTTTACCACAATAACATACTACCCCATTAGGATCCAATACATTATGCCCCCATTCTCCACCAATACCATGAAGTCCATTAATTACGTTTCCATGTACGACCAATCCTCCTCCTACTCCTGTACCCATGATCACACCAAATACAATCTCAGGAACAAAAGACAAATCTTTGACTACACCCATCTTGGTTTCTGCAATAGCAAAACAATTGGCATCATTAGAAAGGATAAATGATAGATTCGTTCGAGATTCAATATCCTCTTTAATCTTCATACCAACCAAACATAGCGTATTGCTATTTTTCAAAGCACCAGTTTGCGGATCAAGAGTTCCTGGAGTTCCCATTCCAATCTTTTCAGGTATCAAACCAGTTTCGCTTTTCAATTTTTCGATCACCAGTTCTATCTGACTTAAAATATGATTGTACCCCTTGGATTGCTCAGTTGGCACACGCAGTCGCTTGACAATTTTCAAGTCATTGTTACTATCTAGGACTACTCCTTCAATTTTAGTTCCTCCCAAATCAATTCCCCATTTGTATCTCATGATTATCCAATTATTCGCAGCTAATAATATTGAATAAGCAAGCTATAAATATTTTATATGACAAAAACTTAATTGGGCAGTAATTTATAAAAGTTTAGAATTTCAAGCTGCTTCATTTTGATCACAACTAAATTTCATTACAATTTCTCAGCATTAACCTAGATTAAAATGATTCAATCATATCTTATCAATCTAGCGCGTCAAGCAAAGTTTTTGCTTTCTTCGCCAATTCCCTCTTACCTTTATTTTGATCCAAGTTAGAGACTTCGATTAAGTATCTTTTAGCCTCATTATACCTGTCAGAATCTGTCAAAGCCAATGCTATAAACCAAGTTGCGGCATCTTTGTAAGAAGTTTCTTTGCGATTAAGAATCCATTCAAAATGAGAGATAGCATCTATAGATTTATTTGAATATAAATAACTTAACCCTAGAAAAAATCTTACATCCTCAGTTTCATTTCCTCCAGTAATAAATTCTTCAAAAAGTATATTTGCACTTGCGTTGTTACCTTCTTGATAATATTGAAATGCTATATAGTCCAAATTGTACAATGTGTATGAACTAAGAATGTGTGACCAAATTATAAGACAAATTAATATTTAATAAAATTCGCTTTCAATAACTAGAATATCGATCTTCTCTAAACAATTCGATAATTATAAAATATTTCAAATATTTACGTCACAGTTTATACTTCACCAGACATTTAACAATTGAATTCTTAAAACTAATTAGGCATCAACCTTCGAGAAATAATTCAAGAAATTGATGCCTATTGGTTTTCATGTTTGGCTATACTTGCGCAGTATAGTTTTGATAATTTCTATTGACAATAGGTTTGAGGTTTAGGGTTTAAGATTGCATGGCTAGATGTTGACCATGTATTATTTTGCCAACATCTAGCCTTGCAAACCTTATACCTTAAACCTTATTTTCATTACCCTCTACAATCCTTTTTTAGTTGCTTTAAATCTTCTCTACTTTCCACTGTTTGAGTTGTACCATCTTCAAACTTCACTTCTAATGGAAATCCTATTGTAGGTCTTTCTTCTGCATCTGGGTTATCTTTTTTCCAAGCTCTAATTGTCATTTTGAGACCGCCTCTTGACTCAACGTCAGCTGTACTTCCGTCTGGAAACACAATTGTCATAGGATATACGATTCTGAAACAAGGCTTTCCTAGATGACCGTGAGGACCTTCTCCCATATTCACCTTACATCTTATAAATAATTCTCTTTTCTGTTCCCTGGTCTCTACGGTTATTAGTGTTCCATCTTCTGTGACTATATCATATGGAAATGCCAAATGTGGTCTGCCATTAACATCCTGATTTGCTTCTTTCCAAGACTTCACGGCTTCTCTTAATTCTTCACCACTATTTACCTCTTGTGAAGTACCATCTGGAAATGCTATAGTCACCGGATATACAAGTTCATAACACCCTAATTTACCACTCCGAGTTTCTGATTCGACATTAAATAATGTTTCATCCGCAAAGTCGCTAGAGTCAATTCCTTCATTAGTACAAGAAGTGAAAACAAGTAGAAAACCAAAGCAAGCAAGCAAAGCAATTTTCAATTGTGATTTAATCATCTTTTAGCGTTTATTATTTTTTAAAAATTCAACTAGTGTTGTTGACTTACGAATCTTTTGACTCGAACTTAAGTTAAAGGTTTAAATCTAATTCAATAATAGTAATATTTTATGTCTAATGTGATTTTTTTTTACCGAAAAGAAAAAAGGTATAAGGTTTATGGTATAGGGTATACATGGTTAGATGTTGACTATTTTAGGGATTACACGGGGATTAAATTGAGAATTCACGGAGATTCACGGAGTTTTTTAAGGGGATAGTTCATTTAAGTGTGTCTATGTTTAGTAATACCTCATACGAAGTATGAGGAGGTCCCCGCAGGGGATCCTCTAGTCGGCCTACGGCCTCCTAGAGGATCCCCTGCGGGCGGTTTTATTTAGGCACCCTATCTGGGTATAATTCCATTATTGTTCGCTGTATTTGTTTCCAACCATATGCTTTACGTCGCCATGACTTCTCATTGCGCATTAGTGATAAATAGACTTGTTTAGTAAGTGCTGTTTCTGAGACCCAAGCTGCCTTCGATTTGATCAGTTTTCGAATCACTCGATGTAAAGCCTCTACTGGATTGGTCGTATAGATCATCTTGCGCATACCCTCTGGAAAATCTAAAAATGCCATAAGTTCTTCCCAGTTCTCATTCCACTGCCTTATGATGTATTTATATTTCTTACCCCATTTTCCTTCCAAGGCGATTAGACTACTTTTAGCCTGTTCTTCGGTTACAGATGTGTATATACTTCGCAGATCTTTAGCTACTTCTCTTCTGTCTCCTTCGTCTACATACCTCAATGAGTTTCTTACTTGATGAACTATGCACTTCTGCACTATTGTGAAGGGGAATGAGTCCTGTATGGCTTCTGTGAAGCCCTTTAGGTTATCTGTACACATTACTAACACATCTTCTACTCCTCTGCGCTTTAAGTCCTCTAAGACAAGACCCCATTGCATTGCTCCTTCTCCGCCACCACTTAGATATAATCCAAGTAAATCTCTATTCCCTTCCCAGTCAACTGAATACACTGTATAGAAGGCACTATTCTTATATCTTCCATCTTGACGAACTTTGAAATGCATCGCATCTAAGTACACTATTGGATAGAAGGCGTTTAATCTTCGTGTACGCCAGGACTCTATCTCAGGTAACACTTTATCAGTAATCTGAGAGACTTTGCCCGCTGAGATACTAACTCCGTATATCTCCATTAACAATCGTTTGACGTCCTCTACGCTATTCCCTTGACCATATAATGCTAATATTTGTTCATCTAGCCCACTACTCAATTCGCGTGACCTTTTTGCGATTATAGAAGGTTCAAAGTCTCCGTTACGATCCCGGGGGGTATAGATATCTAAGGGCCCAACTTCACTCAGTACTTTTTTGACCTTACCTCCATTTCGCTTATTAGTATTTTCAAGGCATTTCTCTTCTTCTATGAACGAATCCATTTCTCCTTCTAGCATTGTATTTACCATACTCTGCAGTAAGTCACTAAATGGACTATCCTTGCTTAATAGTCGCTTCTTACTCTTCAGGTGTTCAGCTAATTTTAAACTCATCTCTGGGTCTTGTAACATCGATTCTAATGTCTTTTTCTTTTTCATTTATCTTTAACGTTGCAGACACACTTTAATGAACAGTCTCCCTAAACCTCCATCTCCCCATCCTAAGTATCCCCCAAAATATCTCTAAAAGATGCAAAGCATCAAATATCTCCACTTTATCCTCTACTTATCTCTCCTCAATTGCCATTCAAACTCTCAATCTCTTTTTTTCGCTTAACCTCAAAGAGCGCAATGTTTTACCCAAAGTCCTCAAAGTACAACCCGTCAACATTTAATCTTGAAAAGTATCTCAACTATATCTCTAAAAGATGCAAAGCATCAAATATCTCCACTTTATCCCCTACTTATCTCTCTTCAATCGCCATTCAACTTTCAACTTTCCAATCTTTCAATCTCTCCAATCTTTCCAATCTCTCCAATCTCACCAATCTTTCAATCTTCCAATCCCTCCAATCCCTAAGCATACCTCACATGTATCAAAGTACTCGTCCCCTCCCCTTCCTTAGAATGAACACTGAGCTGCCCTTTAAGGTAATTTATTCTTGACTTTATATTCTCTAACCCCATTCCTTTTCTTTTTAGATTATCGATATCATAGCCTAATCCATCATCTTCAAATTGTATGACCAACTCTTCATCTTCAGTATTAATTTGGATGAGGATTTCTTTGGCCTTAGCATGTTTGATTGTGTTATGAAGAAGTTCTTGAATCACCCTATAAATTGACAATGAAGTCATATTTGGGATATTTTCAGGAATATTATAATATTGAAAATCAATTTCGGGATAGATCTCTTCATCAAATCTATTGAACAAATCTTTTAATGCTGGAATAAGTCCAAGTTTCATTAGGGAACCAGGTTGTAGATTTTGTGATATCGAACGTACCTCATCTACTGCGGTATCTAACATTTTATTGGCAGATTTATATTCTCTTAGAGATCCGACTTTGCTCATTTTTGACTTCACACTATCGAATTGCAGTTTGATGGTACTAAGCAATCCTCCTAGACTATCATGTAAGTCCTTTGAGATTCTTTCTCTCTCATTTTCTTGCCCTTCAAGCATCGATTGCATGCTAGAAATTTTGATGTTATCCTCAAGTTCCCGTATCTGTTGTTGGCTGATTTCCTGCTGTTGTACGTTGATGATTTCTTCAGCATTTATCCTTTGTCTATAAAAATTAATAATGTAGTACAGCAATGCCAAAAGCATGATCAATCCAGCGGTAAGAATGTACATTGCATTTCTTTGTTGTGTATTTCGCTCTTCTGCAAATTCTTGTTCTATCTCAAGCTTAGAAATGTTTTTTTGTTTCTCTAATGCCCTATATTTATTGGTTAAATTGTATTGTGATTCGATTCGATTATTATTCAAAATACTATCATTCAATGCTGCATATTTCCTGGAATATAGGTAGGCTTCTTCATACGCATCGACACGCTCATAGCACTCTGATAGTTCAAGATAAATATTATTTCTATGTTCATTGAAAGGATTAGATGAAGCATAATCTTCTGAATTCCTAAGATATTTTATCGCTTTATCATATTCAGTCCTTATCTTATTTAGATTTCCAAGTCGAAAGAGACTTTTGCTCATACTTTCGTTGTCATTAATTTCGCTGCTGAGACGAACAGCATCTAAGGCAAGTAAAACTGCAGAATCAAGTTCATTGAGCGTTTCGTAGGAATTAATCTTACGAAGCATAAACTCAACCATTAATATCGAGTCTTTCAACTCTTCATTCAATTCGATTGCCCTATTGATATACTGGAGCTCTTTTTCAGGATCTGTGCGGGCTTTGTAGACTTGACTAATTTCAAAATTTAGATAGGTGATATTTTTCAGGTCACCTTTTGTGGTGAAGTAAGCAAGTGCTCTTTCAAAAGATTCCAAAGCCTCTTGATAATAACCTGACTTCATAAACTTTAGTCCAATGGCTTTATCAATCGTGCTGACCATTAGGCTATCTTGGAGTAGGCTATAATAATTTTTAGCTTTTGAATAATTATCCAATGAATTACCTATCCGATAAAAATTATCCGCTTCATATTCTGCCAGTAAATAATATACTGCGGCAAGACTATCCCTATCATTAGACTTCTGAGCCTCTTCCAACATTCTATCAAGCTCACTTTTTTCATAAGTAGAGTCAATATTAATCTGCCCTGTCACGGGAGTCACAGATGCAAGGAAGATGCAAAAACTAAATAATAAGGCTATACCTGATTTTATGATATTCATTGAATAGGGAGTTGAATGTAATTTGCTACAAACACAAAGTGGGAATTGACTTCAACAAATAAAACAGTATCCAAATTTAATAAAAATATTGACTCTAATTTAATGATATACTTGGAATGAATTGAGATGAATCATGAAACATTATCTCATTGTAAGTATAATCACTGTGCTGAGTCATCGGCAATGAATCTATATATGTCAACAACTCACTCTCACTATCGGCTTGAAATACCGCCCATAATTTTGTTCTATCCGCTGCCAAAGTATAGGTAATCAATACTCCTTGATCAAAGAGCCTATCTATAACTAATCTTTGTCTTGGTATTGTTTCTTCCATTTCCATCGAAAAAGAAGTAAAACTAAATTGGACCATATATCTGTAAAACTTATTCATTTATTAACCTTTTATAACTCATCAAAAACTGCATAATTGAATAATAATCTTGCTCTAAAACTCCCAGGCACCGAAACTAAAGTTGTCAATCTGATTTCAATATCAATCGTCTCTTCAAGCATAATATTAGATAAATCTGCGAAAGTATTAAACAATTTCAATTGATTAGTACTGTTAGTATCCCTGCCTTTTATAAAATAAATTTGCATTCGATTCTTTGGATCCAATCTAGATATCGCATAAATCTCAACAGAATTCACTAAAGACCAATCCATTAATCCACTTACTGTGGTCAAGGTAGCATCAGATGGACTGATACCTGTAATGTTATCTTTATCAAGTCCAAATAAAGCAAGATTTTGATCAAGCCTTGTAGGTATATTCTTCAATTCAAAGAAATGTGTAACTATTCCTCCTAAAGAAGAATTCACATCAAAGTCTCTCTCTACATCAACATAGAACCTCGGCTCAGCATTATTGCTACACGACTGTATGGTCATGGATAAACAAACCAATAATCCAAAGACTAACAATTTTTTAAATGCCTTCATTATTTCAATAATATGTTTTTAAATAACTTCTTTAACAACGAATTCTGTCCGCCGATTGTTTTTCCTTCCCTCCTCAATTTCATTACTTTCGATCGGTCGACTTTCTCCAAAACCTTTAGAAGAAATTCTCGAAGGCAAGATACCCTTATCTATTAAAGCTAGCATTACAGATTTAGCCCTTTCTTCTGACAAACGCATATTATCATCTTCTGAACCTACATTATCTGTATGTCCATGAATCTCAATTTTCAAGGTATTATTCAATTTTAAGTTTGAAGCCAACCGAGAGATTTCAATATCAGATTCCATCTTCAAAATAGCTGATCCCGATTCAAAAAAGATATTATTCAAGATAATAGGTTCATTCTCAATTTTAGTTACCTCATTTTCAATCTTCGGAACTGGTGTCAATTGTATTTCTAAAATGAATGGATCTGTAACATCTTGAATTCCTTTTAATGTAAAGTTTCCAGAATGTAAAAGATAGCCCTCTTTCTCAACAAAAAATGCATAGTCCAAATTTGTGGGTAAGCTTGTAATGAATTTGCCTCTTATATCAGATTTACCACTTATGGAGTTCAAAGTTTTCTTTAGCGGTTCTATAAAATAATTTGCAATTAAAGCTTCCCCTGACTCAACATCCGTAATCTTCACTTTCACAAAAGTTGAAGGCATCGGTCTTGCATCAAGATACAAGTCAAAAGAATAAATGTCCAAATTAGCATTTGCCTTATCATCCAAATAAGCCATATCACTAGTGAAATAGGCTTTTTTACCATTAAGTGAAACAGATAAAGCTCCCTCATCACCTTCTGTATTTATAGGATATCCAATATTTTGCGGAAGAGTCCATGTGTTTGTACTATCGATAAGTTTTGAATAAAATATATCATAAGATCCCATTCCAATATGTTTGTCAGATCTAAAATATAAAGTATGTCCATCTGCATGAATAAAAGGAGATTCTTCATTCCCTTTTGTATTAATTATATCTGGAAGCACCTGCGGTATTGACCACCCACTTGTATCTGTCCTCGTACTGAGATATATGTCTTTACCACCATGACCATCCTGTCTATTGCTACTAAAAAACAGCTTCTTACCATCTGAAGAAAGAGAAGGCTGTCCATCCCAACTTATGGAATTAATCACTTTACCCATATTTGAAGGTACACCCCATTCATCGTTTTCCCTATGTGAGTAATAAAGATCACATGAACCTATCCCTGTTAATCTTTTATGACAAGCAGTAAAAATTAAGATATTGCCGTCAGCAGATAAAGTATGAACTCCTTCATTATCTTCTGTATTCAAACTTTCCACTGCTTTTACATCAACCACTTCACCATTTTTAAAGTTTGCAATATAAAAATCCTCATGCCATCGAAAACCTTTGACCTTTCTGGTAAACATCATCTGATCACCCTCAAGATTCATCAATGGCACATATTCTGAATAACTAGAATTAATTCCACCTGTCAAAAGCTCAGGATTAAACGGAACAGGGTTTGAAATCGCATCATGCGCAAAGGCTGACCTATCTCTATAATCAATAGCTCTTAGAACTTTTTTTTCGTCTTCACTACGATCAATAAAAAATTGAAAATTCTGTGCAGCAACATCAAATCTATCCAAATTTCTATTCACCATGGCTAAAGAAAAATATATCTGTGGATCATACTCAGGTGCCATAGCGATAGCCTTTTCGAATTCTATAGCAGATTGTTCATACCGTTTCATATTGTGCAACATCCCAGCTTTTCTCAATTGGGCATCAATAAATTCGGGATGTTTATTAAGCACTTTTTTATACAATTTCAAGCTCTTATCGTAGTGCTTTTTCCTACCTTCAGAAATAGCCTCCTTATAATTTTTCAAAGATTTTTTATCTAAATCAGCTCTTGATTTGACTTGTTGGGCTATAGCATTTGTGCTTGCTATGAGGATAATAAGGCTAAGACAAACCAATAATTTTATTCTTTTTAATACCATAACAAGGATGTTCACTTTTCTAAGGAATGATTCATTAATAATGTGCTTTTTTATATCCAGATATTTTATTTTTCAACAAGGCAAAAAACGTAAACAATGCGAAGCATTGGTGAGGCTTTTTAATGCCGTAGAAGAATAAAATAACAAGTAGAAAATGTAACATTATTATTGAATCATTTCTAAAACGATCTCAAAGATCTTATTCTTATAATGTAGAGCAATTAATTAAGTCACTAATATTGTAGTGAATAACATGAAAATAACATAATTTTAAAAAATAGAGTTTGGATTAGTATTTCTAGTTATCAAATATCTTTGGACTTTACCATTAAAAGGATTCTCATTGTAGAAATCAATTTGAAATTTAGAATTTGTATAAGATATCACCACATCGGAATTAGATTGGGATTTCATTCTTTCATAGTTAAATAAACTCATTACTTTATCAATCTTTGAAGTATCAAATGCCATATCATTCAGCAATTTGAAATTAGATGCATAATCAAGATTTTTATTCATATTAATTGAGTCAATAAAAAGTTTAAGCCCTTTGCCTATAAATTTATCTGTATGAAAATATCCATCATAGTAAATTTGATAATTATTAAAGCTTTCTAAAACAGTATAATAGCCACAGGTATGATATTGAGTATTTAATTTACTGGACTTATTGATAATTTCTAAGCTAAAATCTTTATCAAAGGGATGAAGATTTTGAACATTATTACAACACCAAGTTACCATGATAACTAAAATTAGCATCAACAATTCTTTCATTTTAAAGAAACGTTATCTATTAGTCTTTATTATTGTTTTTGGAAGCATATCCGAAATCATTGATATTTGAAGATTAGTAGAGGAAATCTACCTATGAATTATCAATATTCTATCATTTGTAGATACTCTATTCTAGTCGATATATTAATAATCTAACGCTCTTTGATTCTTTAACTTCAATAACTCTTCTTTCAAAATGACACTGAGCATATCTTCATTAACAAGTGCAATATGTGACACATATTAATAAATCACTCATATTCCATTAAAAATTACGATTTTATATATTACAAATAAATATAATTTGTAAATTCGTGGTATGTCAAAAAGGAAGAAGAAAGAAAAGGTAAAACAAGTACCAGTGAAGGTTGAACAAATAACTCCCGTTTCGAAAGAAAAGAGGATATATCCTTGGCTTGTATTTCTTGTTGCATTTCTTCTTTATGCGAATACTATAAATCATGATTACACACAGGATGATGCTATAGTCATCTATGATAATATGTTCACTCAGAAAGGTTTCTCAGGTATATCGGGGCATCTAACTAATGACACATTTTATGGCTTTTTTAAAACTGAAGGTAAGGCCAAACTTGTATCGGGTGGAAGGTATCGACCCTTGACACCTATCATGTTTTCTGTTGAATATGAATTATTTGGAAAGAATCCAGCTATTGGACACATTATCAATATTCTATTCTACATGATATTATGCATGCTTATCTACCATGTGATAGTATTGATGCTACATCCAGTATTGGGTAACAAACAAGGATTTTACCTTTTTGCTTTTCTTGCTGCTTTGTTATTTGCAGCACATCCAATTCATACAGAAGCAGTCTCCAACATTAAAGGAAGAGACGAAATCATGAGCATGATGGGTGCAGTATTGGCACTTTATTTTTCTTTGAAATATATTGACGCCAAGAAAAAAATCTATCTTTTAGGTGCAGGAATAGCTTTCTTTTTAGGTTTAATGGCCAAAGAAACAACGATCACATTTCTAGCGGTCATCCCTTTAGCTGCTTATTTTTTCAGAAGCAAATCATTCAAAAAAGTGGGATTGCCTTTCATTGCAGTTCTTATAAGTTCGATCATTTTCATTATGATACGGACGAGTGTGCTTGGATTAGATTTTGGAGGGACACCTAAAGAATTGATGAATAATCCATTCCTTAAGATTGCTGGAAACGCTTATGTACCATTTAGCTTTGGAGAAAAAGCGGCAACAATCATATTTACATTGGGTAAATACATAGGTCTGTTATTATTTCCACATCCACTTACCCATGATTATTATCCTAGACATATTGACATCATGACTTTTGGAAATTGGAAAGTGATCTTGAGTTTACTGGCCTACCTTGGATTAGGAGTTTATGCAGTTCTAAATATTAGAAAGAGGAGCATAATCAGCTTTTGCATCTTGTATTTTTTCGTTACGCTTTCTATTGTTTCCAATATTGTATTCCCTATTGGTACGAATATGTCTGAGCGATTTATGTTCATGCCTTCCTTAGGTTTTTGTGTATTGATTGCCTACTTGATTTATCATTATTTAGGAAAATCAAATTCCAAATATATGATTGGCATTATATCATTCATTTTATTGTGCTATAGCTTTAAGACTGTGACTAGGAATAGCGTCTGGGTTAATGACTTCACTCTTTTCACAACAGATGTAAAGACTTCAACCAATAGTGCCAAGGTACTGAATGCTGCTGGTGGAGCATTGGTAACAGATTCAGCAAAACCAGTAAATGCTTCCAAAAAAATAGAAATGCTGAATACCGCTATTCCTTATTTAACTAAGGCATTAGCAATTCATCCCAACTATAAAAACGCAGCTCTCCTATTGGGAAATGCCAATTTTTATAAAGGTGATTTCGAAGCTGCCATAAAAAGTTACGAACGCGCACTTTCCATATCACCAGAATATGCTGAGGCTATAAAAAACCTCGCAATCGCCTATCGTGATGCTGGAAGAAGCGCTGGAGAAAAAGAACAAAACCTGGATAAAGCAAAACGTTATTTACAACGATCTATCCAGCTAATGGATAATGATCCTGATGCATATAGACTATTGGGCATCACGCACGGCATGGCTGGAGAACATCCTCAAGCAATTAAATATTTCACAAAAGTGACTGAAATGTTACCCGACAATGCTAGTGCTTTCGTTAATCTAGGAAAGGCGTATCAATATTACGGTGATGATGAGTTATCGAGAATAAATTTTCAAAAAGCGGTTCAATTGGACCCTAAGGCATTGGAAAACAACTAATTACTATGGAGTCGTATAAAAACATAGAACTGAAGGACTTGAATGAAACCAAAAGAAATATGCGGTTAACAATATGCTTTTTAATATTTTTTATTGGCTTTAGCAATGATAGTTATAGTCAAATACCTCAAGGAGAGTGGGTAGATAGCATCTACGCCAACATGACGCTGGATGAAAAGGTGGGACAATTATTTATGATTCGAGCTTCGGCAAAAAGAAATGAGGAAGAGGCAAAAAAAGTGCTGAAAGATATTGAGAAATATAAGGTTGGTGGAATTTGCTTTTTTCAAGGAGACCCAATTCAATTGGTCAATCTAATGAATCGATACCAAGGAAAGTCCAAATTACCAATGTTGACTTCTATCGATGGAGAATGGGGACTAGGAATGCGTTATCCAAAACAATCCGTTAGTTTCCCAAGAGCGTTGACCCTTGGAGCTATTCAAAATAATAATCTTATTTATGAAATGGGAATGCATATTGGCGAACATTGCAAACGGGTAGGCTTGAATGTAAACTTTGCACCAGTTGTGGATGTAAATAACAATCCAAAAAACCCAGTAATCAACAATCGATCATTTGGAGAAGACAAGTTGAATGTAGCGACCAAGGGTTATCATTACATGAAAGGAATGCAAGAGGCAGGAGTCATGTCATGTGCCAAACACTTTCCTGGTCATGGAGACACAGATACAGATAGCCATCTAGATCTTCCACAAATAAATCATAATAAAGCAAGACTCGACAGTGTAGAATTGATGCCTTTTCGTTCTTTAATCAAGCAAGGAATCAGCAGTGTAATGGTTGCTCACCTCAATATTCCAGCATTGGATGATAGAGCAAATCGACCCACTACTTTATCAAAATCTGCGGTAACTGACTTATTGAGAAATGAATTGGCCTTCAGTGGATTGATTTACACAGACGCCATGGAAATGAAAGGTGTGACAAAGCACTTCGCTCCAGGTGATGCCGATAAAGAAGCATTTATAGCTGGTAATGATATCATCCTACTTCCTGAAAATTTGAGTGCAGGATTTGAATCAATCAAAAAAGGTATCCAAGACAAATCTATTTCTACAGAGCGACTTGAAAATAGTGTCAAACGAATCTTGCGAGCAAAATATACCCTTGGCCTCACAAAATGGAATGACATATCACATGATAATCTAATGGAAGATATCAATAGCAATCAATCATTAGCACTGAAACAAGAATTGCTAGAGAATGCTATCACACTTGCTTCTGATGATGAAGATATAGTGCCGATACGTAAAATTGACAATGTGAAATTTTCTTCTATTTCAATTGGAACAACTAAAGAAACAGCATTCCAATCGCATCTTTCAAAATTTGTAGAATGTGATCATAATATTCTACCAAAAACCTCTACAGCTGCAAAAAAAGGCTTTATTGCAAATGCAGTAAATAAATCAGATTACATCATTGTTGGCATTCACGACATGAGTAAATATGCCACAAAAAACTTTGGAATCGATCAGAGGAATGTGGATTTTTTGAAAAACATAGAAAAAGAAAAAAAGTTAATTATTGTCCTTTTTGGCAGCCCTTATGCATTGAAATATTTTGATGATTTTTCTAATGTAATTGTGGCTTATGAATCTGATGACTTGACTCAAGAGGTTGCAGCTGAAGCTATTTTTGGAGCCAATCCAATAAAAGGAAAACTACCAATTACAGCATCTGAGAAATATAAATATGGGACTGGAAAATATAGAAGTTCTCTTGGTAGATTAGGTTATTCTCTCCCCGAACGTGTGGGTATGAACTCTAAAACACTTGTTGCGATAGATACGATCATTGAAGAAATGATTAATAAAAAAGCAGCTCCAGGATGTCAGATCTTTGCCGCAAAAGATGGTAAAATTATATTTCATAAATCTTATGGTCATTTCACGTATGACAAAAAGAGGGCGGTAAAGAATACTGATATTTACGATGTAGCATCTGTTACCAAAACATGTGCATCTACCCTATCTTTAATGAAATTGTATGATGAGAATAAGTTTGATCTTAATGCACCAATAGACAGATATATCGCCGAAGCAGACACTTCTAATAAAGGTGACCTCAGTGTAAGGTTGGCACTTGCTCATCATGCCCAACTGGCTGGATGGATTCCTTTTTACAAAAAGACAGTGAGCGATAGTAAGAGAAACCCAAAACCTCTTCCAGAATACTATTCCAAGACTTTAAAGTCTGGATTTACAATACCCGTAGCGGATAGTTTATTTCTTAGAACTGATTATAGAGATTCTATTTGGAGTCGGATATATGTGAGCGAATTAAAAAAGAAAAAAGGATATAAATATTCTGATCTCGCTTTCTACTTTATGCACAAAACAATCAATAATCTTGCTGGTGAACCTGTAAACTTATATGCTGACAAGAGTTTTTACTGCCCATTAGGTTTGTGCAAAACGGGCTATCTTCCACTGCGAAAGCATGATAAATCTAATATTGCTCCATCAGAGAATGACAATTATTTCAGAATGCAAAAAATACAAGGCCATGTTCATGATATGGGAGCTGCTATGCTGGGCGGAGTAAGTGGACATGCTGGACTGTTTAGCAATGCCAAAGAACTTGCTATAATTTACCAGATGCTTTTGAATGGGGGCACATATGGCGGCAAGCAATATATACAACCAGAAACAGTAAAGTTATTCACAACTAGATATCATGAGAGTACAAGAAGAGGTCTTGGTTTCGATATGAAAGAGCTGGAATCTACGAAATCACAAAACATGTCAGAATTAGCATCTGATAGTACATTTGGTCACTTGGGTTTTACAGGAATTGCAGCATTTGCCGATCCAGAAGAAAATCTGGTTTATATTTTTGTCTCTAATAGAACTTACCCAAATATGAATAATTATAAATTTGGAAAGGGAGAATATAGACCTCGGGTACAGTCTCAATTTTATAAGGCATTGGGAAAAACTACTAGTTCAGATTTGGCTTTAAAAAGTGCATCAAGTCCCATCAAAACTCCATAAGTAGAAAGAACAAAGCAAATAACAATTCTAATTCAGAGGGTTCTCGATAACACAAGTATCAGTAAAGTAATCCTTCTTGTCATTACTTTATCTATAACAAGAATTGTTCTAAATCATCAAACTTAAATAGAAGAATGGCTTAACCCAACTTGAAAATTTGATACAAAGACAAAAATTTCTTTCATTTGTAATTCGCTGATAATCAAACAAGTAGAAACTTTAACATTTAACTGCAAAATTCATAAAACACAAGCAATCAATATGTT
>Ga0256847_1000111_pt1 | contig 56624 bp, 44 predicted proteins | sample TeddybearmetaG_FD_189099 | JGI IMG/M metagenome (GOLD analysis project Ga0256847, IMG submission 189099) | Hydrothermal vent microbial communities from East Pacific Rise, Pacific Ocean - Teddybear | ecosystem: Environmental > Aquatic > Marine > Hydrothermal vents | place: Pacific Ocean: East... | reverse complement strand
TTCTCCACTTCGGTCGAAATTAAAGTAAAGGCATACTCCTTGATTCTTCGACTTCGATGAATCTTCGCTCAGAATGACAAGGAGCTTATTTTCTTGAGAAAATGCAATTTGTGATACACACATTGTCAACATCTAAAATAACTCCGCAAATCTCAGTGTAAATCTCTGCGAATCTTTGTGTAATCCTTCAAACATCGAACCAAGCAAAACCTTAGATCTCAGACCGCTAAAATACAATCTTTCCAATCTCTTCAATCTTTCCAATCTTTCCAATCTCCCCAATCTCTTCAATCTCTTCAATCTCTTCAATCTCTTCAACCTCCCCTCCTACCCACATTGATCTTCTATATATGATCTTAAATCAGCCAACTGTTGATCACTCATTTTCTCTTCTGTGTACTGAGGCATGTAAGATGCCTTTCCAGATTTGGAAGGTACACCCCAGCGAATCACCTGATAGATCGAATGTCTGCTATATTTAGACATTGAACGTTTCAAATGTTTGAATGATAACCTGCTACTGTCTAAATGTAGAAAAGAATACTTTCCTTGGTAGTGACAATGAAGACAGCCATTTTCATAAACAAGTTTTCCATTCTCGGGATTTCCCAATAAACCAGTTCCTACCTTACGATCTACAGGCGGAGGAATAAAAGTAGCCGGAATTCCTTGCAGATACCTCGCATGAATTCCTTCTATTCCTATCTCTTTAGTAGAGTCTTCATCAAGACCAATATCACTTAACTTAATTTCCATTGTCCATAGATAAGCTAAAATAGATTCCAGTTCCCAGTCCTTGAGTTTTCTACCTTGAGCACATTCTGTTGCACACAATTGGATTGCATTTCTAATATTATTTCTTGCAGGATATACTAGATCTCCATATTTCTTTTCATAATCACCATTATAATAGGAAGAGCGATTTACAGCACCATACATTGTACTTCCTTGCAGAAAAGGCAGCCCCTTATTATTCGTGTATTCTAATCTTGCTTGTGGATCTATTATGCTCAAATCTGGGTCTTCTTTTTCGACATTGTGGCAAGAAGAACAAACAAAGTGTTTACTCTGTTTTGAAGTTTTACCGCCATTTGGTTTAGGTGCAAAACCATCATGAAAAATCGACCTACCTACTTCTGCACTGACTCCCTTTAGAGTCATATTGGGTCTTTTCTCACTGAAATCAAGTCCTTTTGATTCTAATACTTCAATAACTGTCTTTGTCTCTGCTGGATTTGCCTTCTCAAACGAAAAAGAAGCACCAATAACAATGCACATTAATAATACAGAAAAGCTATAATATTTTATCATATTCTAAATTGCCTTGCGATTGTAAAACCTATTCTATATTCTCCATCCAACCAGTTTGATGTTGTATATGGAATATAGTCTGTCTGTTCAATGCCAGTAGCATTCGTAAAGTTCATTTGAAAAATGTGTCCACCTCCAGTTTCCCATTCTAGTCCAATGCCAAGTGGCATATAATATCCAGTAGCCGTAGTTCTAATATCTGAGAAAACAAGTCTTCCATCTAAAATAATACCCATAGATTTAGACAATTGAAGTTTTGAAGCAAATCCTACGCTTACGAGGTCATTCTTATCACTTGATGGTACAATATTTCTGTATGTCCAAGCACCACTTATTTGAAGTGAGAAATAATTTGAAAACTTCCTAGAAGTGATAAGTTCAGCGTGATAAGAAAATCTATGTGCAGTCTTCTCAAAGAAATTTATTACACCTTCAGTTCTACTTCTAGGCATAGTAGAAGCACTTACTATTCCAAGTATGGCTAAACTGAAAGGAATGGTGTTATCTACATCTTGCTCAGCAAATTTAATTTTAGCTATCCCATTGATATTTTGCTTTAACGGACCACTTCCTTTTGCTCTATTCAATCCAATCATAAAATTATTGGTGATCCCATATTCAAATCCTATCATGATATCGGATGCATTTTCAAGACCAAAGAATGTTTCCCATCCTCCTCCTTCGCCTGCAAAATCGCCAAATCTATGTGCCACTCTAAAATCAAGCATTCCAGCTTTAAGTGTCTCGGTGGAGTGTGCATTTATAACTCTTGTATCCTTAAAAGTTTGATATACCTTTGCGGTTTCTTGACCTTTTAATGCAAATCCAAGGACACAGAAGAAAAGTAGTATTATATTTCTTGTCATAGTAATGTTATGAAAGATGAGATTTTGCTTAAATTTTAAAAATAAAAACAAAAATATCGAAATCTTTGTATCTATTAATATGTTATGCTGTTTGTTGACCAAAAATTGTGATATTTTTGTTCGATCAAATAATAATGTCTTAAAAGTCAATTAATTACAAATTTAAAAAAAATATAAATATATGTATCCTATAGAATTAACAACGCCAATGGCAAAAGATTTGACAGATTTTGGATTTTCAAGCTTACAAACACCTACAGATGTAGATGCAAAACTTACAGTTAATGAAGGTACTTCATTAGTAGTTGTGAACTCAGTTTGTGGATGTGCTGCAGCTAATGCTAGACCTGGAGCCAAAATGGCCGTTCAGAATGAGAAAAGACCAAATAATCTGTATACTGTTTTTGCAGGAGTAGATAAAGAAGCTACAGAGAGTGTTAGGAACCTTCTCTTGCCATACCCTCCTTCTTCTCCAGCAATTGCTTTGTTTAAAGATGGAAAGCTAGTACACATGCTTGAAAGAAGGCATATCGAGGGACAAAGTGCTCAAAATATAGCGACTAATTTAAAAATGGCATTTGATCAATTTTGTTAATATTTTTAAGTTGAAGCAACGAAATAGTATTAATTATTGTCTTGTCTACAAGCAAAATAAGTGTAATAATTATGCAACCTATTTGTCTTTCAAAAAAGTATTCTAGAAAATTTTTAACTTTTTGAGAGAATACTAATTGGATTATTCTGGTTTGTTAAATGAATATTATTACATTAGCTGCTCATTACGAATAAAAATACAGTCTTTTTTATCTATTCGTTAATGTATAAAATAGAGATTAAATGAAAGGTTTTTATAAGCTTTTGATTGTGTGCTGTGGTATATTCATCGGAATTTCAAGTTCTGCTCAAGATATTCACTTCACTCAGTTTTACATGTCACCATTGAATTTGAATCCTGCAATGACGGGTGTCAATAATTGTAAAACAAGGATGATTGTAAATTATCGTAACCAATGGGCGAGTGCCTTGGGTTCGAATGCGTACAACACTTATTCGCTTTCTTATGATCAAAAAATGCCAGTAGGTAGAGAAGATTATTTTGGAATTGGTGGATCGCTTTGGGGTGATGTAGCAGGAGAATCTAGATTTGGGACTACCCAAGGTAGACTTTCTCTTTCTTATAGTAAGAAGATGGCTGGTTACCGAAAAAGTGCTAGTTATCTAGTGATAGGTGCCGATGCAGCTATAACTCAAAGAAGAATTAGTCAAGAAGATTTAAGATGGCCTAATCAAATAACCGACCAAGGAGTGTGCGAAGGTTGCCCAAGTGGTGAACCTCCATTTGATGGTGATTTCATCTATCCTGATATTGCAGCTGGTTTGATGTGGTTTAGCGTATTAGATGAGAAGACCAACTATTATATTGGTGCGGCTCTTCATCACCTAAATCAACCAAATGTTAGCTTTTTAGGAAGCAACCCAGTTTCATTGTTTAGTAGAGCAACTATTCATGGTGGAGCACAATTTCCTGTTGCACAAAGAATGAGCGTATTACCTTTCTTTGTATATATGTCACAAGGGCCTCACAAACAATTTAATGGTGGAGCAAGTTTAAGATTTGCAATGGGACCGAGTAGAACTTCTAATCAATCATGGCAAATTGGAGCTTGGTATAGACTAGGTACTAAAGTAGAAGGTGGATTGCACTCAGATGCTGTGATACTCTCATCAAGATTCAATTATGATCAATTCTCTATCGGTTTTAGCTATGACATGACCATTTCTGATTTCAGTCAAGCTGGTTCAGCTAATGGAGCATTTGAATTCTCATTAGTATATGAGATTTGTGGTCCAGAAAGTAGAGGTGTGTACTGTCCTAAATTCTAAAACATAAGAAATAGACAAATAGATATAAAAAAGGAAAGCCTTTGTCTCACGACAAAGGCTTTTTTTATTTAAAACTTATATTTCCTTAGAGAACTTTGCGTAACCTTCGCGCTCTACTTTGCGGATAAAAAAACCTGCTATTCATCACACTTTCTCCATTATACTATCAAAGTCAACGTGATCCTCAATCAACTGAATCGCCTTTTTAACTTTCCAAGGTGTCTTTCTATTGATCTTTACTTCAATCTTACTTATTTTCACTACACATCCATAAGTATCTAGATGAGTCCTGATCAATGGTAGATTATTAACTTCTATATAATTAAGTGTGTTACTATCAATAGTTCCTTGCCCCGTAGCAACGATCCCAGACAATGAAGTAGCGGTGAATTTATTCAGTTCTTCTATACTTTCAACCTTTTTGATCGCTCCATTAAGAGCTTTAGTAGACACTACTAATAATTGATCAGAGTTGTTTTCAAGCTTTTCTAAAGTAATTAGGGATCCTGCTAATATGTTAGCAACTTTGTTATTATCAGCATCAGAATTGTATATGATTGTCCCAGAAACAGATTGTGCTATACTTCTTATTAAGGGATATGCCAAAGTCTGATCATATGGAATCACTCCAAGTAAAGGCAAATTGTTTCGCTTCAGCCACTTACTGACATATTCTTTGACTTTCCCTATTTTTTCTTCTCTTACTTTATTGATGATAACTCCGACGATAGGCACGTCACTCTCTCTAAATATCGCTGTACACATATTTAACATGTCAATGGTGCTACCAATACCTCCTTCGACTACCATCACTACTCCTGCATCCAATAACTTTGCAACTTTAGCATTTGACAATCCAGCTACACTTCCTACACCAGGATGTCCAGTTCCTTCGTATATCGTAATATCATTATTATTACTCATATACCGCCTGGCCTCTGAAATGACAGTATCCAAATTATATTGTCCAGGATTATCGAGATACTTTTCTGTTGCCCCTTTCCCCAATATTACTGGGCTATGATATTCAGGAATAAGATCAAAATGAATCAAATCTGCAAACAGAACAGTATCCTTGTCAACGATCAAATTATTAATATCTAAAAATTTCTGGCCTACTGGCTTACAGTATCCGACCTTCAATCCTTTTTTCATAAAACCAGAAACCAGACCCAGAGTCGAGGTAGTCTTTCCGACATGTTGACTACTGGCAGCCACATATATATTTTTATACTTCATAGCTTGTGAAAATACAATTTAATTGATAAATGGCCCTATTCTGTCAAGTCCTGATTTTGCTTTTTGGTGGAGGCTATTTTTATACCTTTTGGGAGAGATATCTAAACACAAATCAAAATACTTTTTAGCTTGACCATGTTTTTGCTGTCCCTCAAAAATCAGAGCAATTTGCAGAGCAGCATTACAAGCCATAAAAGATTTCATTTCTTCCCCTTCATTAATGGTTGCAATGTAGTAATCTATAGCGTCAGGATAGTTTTTAAGTTCTTGGCTCAATCTGCCCATCCTGTATTTAAACTCCAGACTTTCCTTGCTATTATTATCTATAAATAAAAAAGCCTTATGAATGAGCAAATTATAAGCTCTGATATAATATCCCCCATCAAAAAGTAATCTGGCACGTAAAAGGGTGGCATTGGGAATCTCTTTGTCTTTACTCTCCTTTAATGCTTGTTTGTCTTCATCCACCAAATCATGTCCTTCTTTTTGACAAAGCTCCATAAACTTTTTGTAGGCTGCAACATCTTCATTTGTCACTATTTCATACCAAGCAAGTTTTTGATAAGCTTCTTTTATAAAATGTCTGCCATTAAATTCATCTAAAAACTTCAACATATAATCTTGAGAACCTGGATCTAATTCATATAGTTTAAATTTCCCATACATGAAATCTAGATATGGGAATGGTGCATAAGACTCTCCTTGAGGTCGCTCCTCTAGTATCTGAATGGCCTCAGTATTGTGTCCTGTTTTCTGAGCAATATTTGCCTTTATAAAACAAATGAGTGGACTCGTAGAATGGTCCAAATTTGCTTCAGATAATAGTTGATATGCTTCGTGTTTCTTATTGTTTTGATAAAAAAGAATATAGGCATAGATGGCATAAGATTCATCTTTAAACAAAAAGTCATTGTTCTTACTATATTCCACAACTTCTCTTATCTCATTTGTTCCTTGTTCGATTGATCCCTTGACGCCCATGATCTTTCTAATAATACCAGGCAAGCTTTCTCCAAGTGCATGGATAATGCTCAAGCTTTTTTTATTTTCAATGAAGTCAGGAAATTTCTCCTGATTATCCTCTAAAAATTTATATGCTCTATAAACTTCTCTAGCAGCATCAAATTTTTGTCCAAATTTTATTCTTGCAGTTGCCCATTGAAGATTGATTTCTGCTTTGGCAAATAAATAATACGGACTGGATTTATCCCCTTGACCTATTTTCTCAAGTCTTATTTTCTTATTTTTCTCAAGACGTTTAAATTCCTCCTCTTCTTCATTAATAAAAATGGTAAAAAAGTCAATATAATTCTCAATATGATAAACTAGAAGATTATCGGGTTCATTGTGCTTTATTGAATCGATTTTGGCTTGTGCTTCTTTGAACTGTAGTGTAGATACTAATTTATATGCTTCCGAAATGGATTCATTTAATTCAAAATATCCCTGCCCGTTAAGAGGCATTAAAGATAAACATGCTAGAAACAATATAATTAAACGCACTTAGTATAACATAGATTTAATCTTTCGCAAAATAGGTAAATGGAAATGAAATAAGCTTAGGAAACAAACATTTTAGATATCCTTATGATAATAACGACTACGCTCAAATATTTTCGAACTTAAAAAAAGGTTTTGTTTGGATAAGCATTAGCTTTGCCGCTTAATTGAATAATATAGAATTGATATCTAAAGAGGTAATAAAAAAATTAATTCTCATGAAAACCAAGTTTGCTGCGTCATCTGGCGTTGCTACGTTGGTGGATATGGGATTATTTGCTCTTTTATCCAAAATTACCCAGATTCCAGTAGAAATTATTAATATTATTTCTTCACTAGTTGGGATGGTTATCAACTTTTTGCTGCAAAAAAAATATGTCTTTCAATTAAATAGAAAGGTAAGAACTGCCTTTTTACTTTCGTTAGCTGTTTCTCTTGGTGGAATCTTTATTTCGACTTCTATCATCTACTTTTTGAAGACTATTGAAATATTTCAAACTTATCCTATTTTTGCAAAAATAATTGCAACAGGTATCGTCTTTTTCTATAATTTCTATTTAAAACGATTTTCATTCGAGAAAAAATTCTTTTAAAATTATGCGAAATAAGATAGTTCTTGAATTGGTTTGGTGGATTGCAACTGCGATAATAGTAATTCTGGTTTTACTTCCAATTTTAAATTATGTCGGAGAAGATTATCCTTATTACACATCCAATATATTTTTCATAGCACTCTTTATAACGTTCACTCGTTATATCTTTCTATTGAAGCATACATTTATAGCAAAGCAAAGGGTTTTAAAATTGATTTTGATTTTCCTCCCTATACCATTATTTTTTTATTCAATAGACGCTTTATTCAATTTTCAAAATTTTGTTGACCAGGGAGAACATATAAAAATGCTAAGTCACCTGAACCCAGATACGGCGATTGACATTTCGAAATATATTAAATATCAATTTATTTTCTTTGGTACTGGAGCTATGCTAGTATTATTTCTTCTTCCTGTAAGAATGATTATTTCGATTTGGAGATCAATGAATAAGGGAACTGTTTAATACGAACTTCTATATGTATTGATCATTATTGCTAGCTGCATTTGCATGATCCAATCTTTAGATAATTATTGAACGAATTTAAAATCTTAATAAACTATGTCAAGTATAAAAGAATTCAACGAGTATAGAGAAAAAATGAATGAGCGAATCATGGCTCAAGACAATAAGGTCTTGAAACGTTTTTTCAGTTTAGATAATCAGACATACACTGAAGGTGCACTAAACCTTAAAACAAAAGAGTTACTGGGGCTGGTAGCTTCTATGGTTTTAAGATGTGATGATTGCATAAAATATCATTTAGGCACTTGTCATGAAATTGGTGTGACTACAGCAGAGGTATTCGAAGTATTTTCAATTGCCAACCTTATTGGAGGTTCAATATGTATACCTCATACTAGAAGGGCTACTGAATATTGGGATGAATTAGAAGCAGCAGCAGCAGCAGCAGCAGCAGCATCTTAGGAGCGAAAAATAGAAATGAGGCCATATATATTGTAAAGAACTTTAATTTGAATTTTGAATTTTGAATTACGAATTACGGATAGTGAAGTCCCATTAAGGCGGAATCAACTTCAACATCCATCCATTCAAGCCTCGAAACTCATTCTTTTCAATCTTTCAAATCTTTTCAATCTCTCCAATCCTATTAAATCTTATTTCTAAAACAAACTTACATATCCAAAATGTATTTTGGTGTTGCCAAAATCAATTGGATTTCCCAATCTTTTGCCCGCAGCAAAAGAAACATTAAATATTCCAGCTGGGGTTGAGAAATTGATCCCCATACCTATACTTAAAGCCGTATCCCATTGTTCTTTTTCATCAATGGTAATATGGGTCAAGCCATAATCTACAAATGGAAAGCTCAAATAAGAATTCCTGTCTAAAAGTAATCTAAATTCAACAGAAGTAACTAGATACATATTGGTCAGAATACTTTGTTCGTCAAACCCTCTTAAAAGAGAATTGCCACCTATCCTATATAGTTCATTGTCGTAAATCCTTTCTTCATTGTACTGAACGCCTCCTTCAATACCTAGCTTAAACGCTCCAACTTGGAATGCTGACAAATAGAATGCAGCTGATAGTTTTGCTTCTGTTTGAAGTGTACTTAATTTTAAAGTATCATATGCAATGTTAAAGTCCAGATCAGGTCTGCTTAGAGCTTCAATCCGATTATTTCTAATAATCCTCTTCAATCCTACAGTCCCATTCAATCTCAATTCCCACCCTTTAGAAGGATTAAACCTATAGTCTAAATTTTGATATATATACTCTAACCCTCCACCATTATAAGTAATATCCAATTGGTTAGGTAATTTTTTTCTCACCAAAATACTCATAGTATCGATGTCGATCAGTCTTGATGACTTATTGCTCCAAGAAGCTTTTAAGCTTGAGCCTCCGTCAAATTGATAAAGTATCCCTGCATCCCAAATTGTTTCTCTAAACTTCTCATTAAAGAATATTCCTCCTTTCAAGTCTATTCCCAGCGGAAAATTAAAAAGATAGGGGTATTTAAAACGTACATCTAGCACTTTAGTTTCTGGTCTACTTTGCACGTTGGCAAAAATGTATTCTCCATGTCCAAGCTTATTATACATTTCACCAGTAAACTCTCCAATAATCGAAAATTTCCTTTCACCTCCTTCTGTAGTTGGCAGGACTCCTATTAAAAAATCAAACCTTGAAGCCCTCTTAGGTTTTAAGTATAGCTGTACTTGAGCAAAATTATTAGCAAATTTTATAATTGGAGTACTATCGAGCTCAATAAATGTAAGATCATCTATTCTTTTTTCAATATCATTAATCTTCGATCTATTATATGGATCATTTAGTTTGATATTGAGGTATCTTTTCATATATCCACTCCTTATATCCACCTTTCCTAGCAATTTTAAACTATCAAATGGCACAAATCTATTTTTCGATACTACTATTTGAGAATTTAAAACTCCTGAATGAATACTAGTGCTATCCAACTGAACATTTGAAAAAGGATATCCATTATTTTCTAAATAGGTCAACAAAGATTCAGCATACTGATCTATCATGTCTATCGATAAAGTCTTATCTTTCCATCTTACATTTTTTAGGCCCGCAGCTCCTACCATTGCTAGGTATTCATCAGATATATGTATCTCTCCAAATTTATATTGCTCTCCAATAAATACCTTGGCAACTATACTGCTATCCTTCACAACAATGGTATCCAATGTCGCTAAAAGGTATCCCTCAGACCATAAATCAATGAGATCAGATTGTAATAAACCAACGAAAACAATCGAATCTTTTGATAACGACAAATCATCAAATGACTTTAACAATGTGACAGGACTATCATCTACAACCTCAACTTTATAAGAATATCCCTCCTGACCTAAGCATTGAAAACTTAGAAAAAGAAATAGAAATAGAAATTCAACAATACATTTAGATTCAATATTCAATCGAAATTGCTTTTATGCCTAAACATAACGATAAAAACAAAAAGTTAGTTGTTATCATTTTACATATGGTTTGCAAAGTATAAAATGTAACTTTGTCATCACACATAAAATACATATTTGAGATGTTTAAAATTAATATATACGTAAAGTTTGCACTTATAGCAGTTTTCTTGTTTGGAGGAATAATCTTAGGCTTTATTTATGGATTTGGATATTCCTGGATAATGATATTAATAGGAGTAATTATTTTATTAAGTTATGTTATGCTCGGAACCATACAATCAGCAGCAGAGATGGTGCAGACTTCTGATCTCAACGGTGCAGAAAAAAGGTTGGGACTCATACTTTCTCCAAAGTTACTTTATGTATCCAATCGAGCATTTTATTACATAATAAAAGGAACAATCGCTATCAATAAAAATGAAAGTGCGAAAGCTGAAGACCTTTTCAACCAAGCGCTAGCGTTAAAACTTCCAACTGAGACTGAAAAAGCTATGGTATTAATGCAGTTGGCAAATATCAATGCACAAAAAAATAAATGGACAGCAGCAAAAAATCACTTTAGAGAAGCTAAGAAACTAAAGGTGGTCGAGCCTCAATTAAAAGAGCAAATGGAAATGTTTGAAAAAGCCTTAAATAATAGAGGACAAGCAAAAGCTGCTCAGGGAATGGGTCGTCGTGGGCAACAAACGATGAGACCGGGTGGTAAGAGAAGAAGACCTAAAATGAGGTAAAGTTAACTACCTTGATGCAAGCATACGAGGTATCACAAGGTGCATTTCACAATGACGTTTTTTTGTTAATTTGATAATCTTTTTTTAGTCAGACTTTCGTCTTGTGACTGAACAGTCTCAATGCAATTGAGTTAAGTGCGACAGTACTTCAAGTGAAGGAATGCATTAGCAACGTGCAGAAACTATTGCCCCTTTAGGCAACCATCCCTTACGCGTTCCTTCCTTTAGCAGCTATCATGAGCCACCCATCGCTGACGCGTTTCTTCTCTTAGCAGCCACCACTGCTACATCTTCGATGATCGTTCAGTCATATCTGCGATGATCAGTCAGTCCCCCACCGCTTACGCGTTCCTTTCCTTGTCGACTATCGTCGCCACTTTTCGAGATCGGTCAGTCCCATGATTTTTAGTTTCATTTTTTAGCAATAAGACAGAACGATCATTTAAGCAATAAAAGTGATAATGAAATTATCAAGAGAAGGAACACGTAAGTGGAGGGTGGAATAAAGCCAATCTGGCGAGGACAAGAAATCAAAAAAGAACTTACCTCATTATTTACAAAAGATATTGAATAAATGAAATCACACTGCAGAAGTTATAACAATTAATATTTTGAAAATCAATAATATAGATATATACTGATCATCCCTAGCTACAGCTAATTACTAAACTGTAAGTTTATTTTTTTTATCGGGTTGCCCTGATTTAAGCATTATTACCAATGTCGAAAGTATTATTGGTAGAAATGCTAGGTTGAAAAATTGGGGTAAGAATGTGTAAAGACAATTTAAAGCTGAAATTATTAGCAATAGAATATACAAGTAAGAAACTATTGACTTCAATTTATTCTTGGCAAATAAATAGATGAAGATAATGGGATTTAGCCACAAAACATTCCAATTATCTCTCACAGCTCCATGATTTGTGCCAAACCACATGAAGAATAGAAATAACCCTAACACACCGCTTAAAATAAGTATTGCATTATTATAGAATGAAGCAATTTTTGGCTTAAATATATTCAAGAGAACTGTTATTATTAATAATAAGGTGGTACAAATCAAAGGCCAATTGAGTGCTTTTTTCTTTCTTTTTGCATCCAACTCTTCGTAATCCAATACCAAGTGTGACGGTTTAGATAATGGGGTAGAAGAATCAACTATCGCAGAAGAAAGATTTGACATCACATATTGTGGAAGAAACATTTGGTCTCGTCTATTTGTCAATCGATCTGCCCTAGCTCCTATGACTAGATCAATTCCGAAATCGGACCAAACTAAATTTCTTAGATTCTCTTTCAATAGATCTCTAAATGTTTTCTGCTCAACATTATATTCATATGATACATCACCAGCAAGATTCCAAACATCTATTACTCTGGTTGCACAATTGTCAAAAAAGAAATCATACTTATATTCCCTATTTTCTTTTTTCGCATTTTCAATTAGAAACTCTATGATCTTTTTCTTTTGATTATTATCCAATATCAGTTCTTGCTCAAATACAGATCTATGTAAAGAGTCATATTCACGCAGAAAGTCTTTCATCTTGACTGCTCCTAAAAAATAAGGCAACTGCCCTTTCATGAATTTTGGATAAAAATTGGGAGTATCAAAACTAAAGAGCCCATAGTTATAGACATAGTCTATTTTTGAGATGGGATTAAATATTCTAATTGCTGTATGCCCAAATGTTGTATACAGCTCATCTCCACTTCTGCATGTGAGAATACTAATATTCGTATTATCTAACTCTGAATTGTCTGCTTGCCCATCCGAATTTGAAGGTAAAAACATCATAACTGTCAAAAAGCAAAAGAAATAAAATCTCAAGTTCATAGGACACAAGGTATAAAACATGAAGAATAATCTAGATGATATACGTCTAAAGAAGTTTAAAGGTCTATAAAGAGTAAGTATTTTGGATAATTATAACATTTCTATAAAATAGAATTGACATTTTAAAAAACAAGAAGTGGACAAAAAAAGACTCGCTCTTTCAAGCAAGTCTTTTACGATCTTAACAAAATTTAATTTTTAGGGCTCAACGGCTCTGGGGTAGGTATCATTTTTTTTTAAAAGAATGGCTTCCACCAAGATTGGTGGAAGCACACTCAAAAACACCCTTTATTCTTAATTGGTTTAAGTGTATATTTTAATTTACTATAAGTCCCCGTCTGCTACTCCTATAAATAATATAACTATGTTGATGATCGTTTCCATTGTGTTTGTCTTTTGTTTGTTAATTATAACACAAATATAGGTGCTACTATAAAAACAATATATTACAAAAAACACAATAATACGACAATACTATATAAACACATCTTATGCATTCATCGGCATAAACTATTAATAATCAACTATTTGATTACTATCTAATCCTTTAATTATATTACATTACAAATCTAAGCGTTATATTTGATCAGAATAATTACAAAATACTGTAATTAATGACAAGGCAATTTAGCAGATAACCCCATCACATATATATATATAATTCTGTTTATCAACACATTATAATTTTAATGAATTTAGACATATACCAACTAAGTAAGCTAGTTTCGAAACAAAAAGTTAAAGCTCTTGGGCTTTTTAGAGATAATAAGATCAACTCTGAAACAAAATATCTATTCTTATTTGAAAATATTGTAGATAATAAAATAAAAAATGACACTGAAGCACAACGTGCTTTAAATTATTCACCTAATTCAAAGTCTTTTGTAAAATTAAAAGAAAGGTATACTAAAAAGATTTTGGATTATATTATGCTATCAGATGCTCATATTGCGTCTAATGAATATGTAAATGAAGAGCATTTTAGATTACTTAAGCTATATGCCGTAGCTCGAATAATCCAATATAAGCAACAAAGATCAAATGCTGTTAAAATTTATAAATACATCTTCAGTCATGCTAAAAAACTTGAGCTTGAAGATCTTCAATTATTTTCTGGCCTTGTCCTAAGACAGAATTTTGCTTTCATTTCACCAGACAAAAAGCTATACAAGTACTACAATGATGAGTTAACAAGAGTGAATAAATCAATTATTAAAAGTATGAAAATATCAGAATACTATGATAAAATTTCCCATGAAAACCTTAGTACAAATGAAGAGAACATAGATTCTTACAGAAAAAATACATTACAAGAAAGTCTTGAGTTTTTAGATAGTATTACTGAAATAGATTCGTTTCTTTATAAAAGTCAAGCTTATGAAATAGCAGCTTTTGCTTATTCAATAAATAATGAATTAGAAAAATCAATAGATATATCTAAAAAATCAATTACGTTAATTAAGAAATCAGAATATACTCCGGATTATAAAATCTATGCAGCCTACAAAGATATAATGTCTACATATCTTAAATTAAAAGATTTTGACAACGCAAAAACTTATTTAAATAAATCTCTTGGAATGCTCACAAAAAAGCATTTTAATTATTTTAAATTAAAAAGTATTGAGTACACTATTTATGCGAACATAAAAGACTACACATCACTTTTCATTCTAACGATGGAAGTAATTTCATCAAAAAGTCTAATAGAGTTTAATACAAATCTACAAGAATGGAAACTTAGAGAAGCATTTTCAAATATTTTACTTGAAACTGGAAGAATAAATAAAGACCTTTTAATAAATGTAAATTGTAAAGAATTCAAATTGCGTAAATTTATGAATGAGGTGAATTTATTTACAAAAGATAAACGTGGTACCAATATTTCTATCCTTGTTGTAGAATTAATGCACTTCTTAATAAGTAAACAATATGATAAAGTCTCAGATAAACTAGATGCGCTTAATCAATATACATTTAGATATTTAAGAAACGATAATACATTACGTTCTAATTGTTTTATCAAAATGCTTCTAAAAATTCCAGAAGCTGAGTACCATCCTCTTAGAACTATAAGGTATGTTAAAAAGTATGAACAAAAATTGAGAGAAAATCCTTTTGAAATTTCGTTAAAAGATATTGATGTGGAAATAATACCTTATGAACATCTTTGGGAGATAATTCTTGATATACTTGATTTGAATTTAAATAAAAGAAAAAATTAATGTTTCACTCTAAGGAATGATTCAATAATAAAGTAACATTTTCTACTTGCTAATTTATCTTTCTACAGCGTTAAAAAGCCTCGCCAATGCCCTGCATTGTCTACGCCTGCCTACCGGCAGGCAGGTTTTTTGCCTTGTTGAAAAATAAAACACCTGCGTATAAAAGCGTACTTTATTAATATATCATTCCTAAGTCAAAACCATTTAAAAATAAACCTTAAATGAAGACCATCCACTCAGTATCTGAACTACAATCATTAATAGCTACATATAGAAAAAAAGGAAAAACCATAGGTCTCTCACCTACCATGGGAGCTTTACACAATGGTCATATGTCTCTAATAAAGTCATCTAATGAAGAAAACGACATCACAATTTGCAGCATCTTTGTCAATCCTACCCAATTTAATGAATCATCAGATTTGGATAAATATCCTAGGACTTTAGAGGCTGATCAAAAATTGCTGAAGAAACATGGCGTCGATATAGTATTTGCTCCAAGTAATGATGAGGTCTACCCTAAAAGATTAATCACAAAACTGGCCATAGATTTTAAGGGCCTTGATAATGAAATGGAAGGAGAGTTTAGACCAGGTCATTTTGTGGGCGTAGCTCAGGTGGTTAAAAGATTAATTGATATCGTTACTCCGGACACCTTATATATGGGACAGAAAGATTTTCAACAATTTTCTATCATTCAGTATACGATTGATTACTTTGACTTGACCACAAAATTAAGAGTTATTCCTATCGTAAGAGAAGAAAGCGGTTTAGCTATGAGTTCAAGAAATGTCCGCCTTACATCTAAGCATAAGAACTCCGCAAAAGAGATTTATAAAACGCTGAAGTATGTAAACCGTAATAAATATAAAATGTCTTGCAAAGAACTTCAACAATATGCAATGAAGAGGCTGGCTAAGATAGATGGATTCAAGCCTGAGTATTTTACTATAGCTGATGGAAGGCTTTTGAAAAGCATCAATAATGTCAAAGATTCTGATTACTGTGTAGCATGTACCGCAGTATGGGCTGGCGAAGTTCGACTGATCGATAATATGATATTGAAAAAGCCGAGAAAATTAAATCTGTTTGTTTAAATCTCTTTTACTCTTACAGTATTATTTGATTTTCACATTAAAACACACGTGCCTACTTACCTATTGATTATCAACACTTTACAAGTCCAATAATTAATTCCCAAAATTCTCAACTTAGTATTTATATAATTTTTACTTAACTTAATTGTAACATTTGAGAAAACCTGTCCGTCAACCTATTGTATATCGAAAAACGCTCACTCGATATTATTTACACACAAAAAAATTAACCACATGAAAAATTTATTATCTCTTTTATTAGTTGTTTTTGTTTCATCTTCTATATTTAGTCAAGGCATAATCGAAAGAAATTATTCTCAATATGTCGATCAACAAGATGTGACTCACGTTTATGTATCTGGAAAATTGTTTAATTTCGCTTCAATTATTGCTAGCAATGCGGATGATAAAGAAGTAAAAGAACTTTCAGAATTTGCATCAAAAATTGAATCTTTTTCTTTGATAAAAGTACCAAATACTGCTAAAGCTGAGGCTGAATTTCAAAAAGGATTAAAAGATGTACAAGGCGACTACGATGAATTGATGAGAGTAAGAGATGATGGAACTAAGTTTGCGATTTTTGTAGACGAGGAAAATGATGTAGTATACGAAGTAGTAGGATTAGGAGTAGTTGATGGCGAATTTATAGCTTTTTCGCTAGTAGGAGAAATGGACTTAAATAAAATTGCAGAATTTGTAAGCAAAGCTGACACTGATGTATTATCTCCTTTCAAAAGATTGAATGAATTCAATCCTGCAGAAATGAAGGTCTACCCTAACCCAACAAATGCATCATCTGAACTTAATCTTGAAGTTCCAGAAGCTATGATTGGTGGTACTGCTACCCTTTATGATGCTAACGGATCGAAAGTCAAATCATTTGAAATAAAATCAAATAAGGAGACTTTATCAACTAATGAGTTGAGTCCAGGAAATTACTTCATTGAGTTGAATAAAGAATCTGTCTCAATGAAGAAGCAAGTAATTATTGTACAATGAAGTGATTTAAAAACTCACTCATCACCTATCACCGAAAACATTGTGCTTATTGGACTGTAGCTATTTTTATTCCCATAGCTAATGCTATGAAAAGAAAAATGAGCTTTGCCAATAAACACAAGCCTTTCGGCTCGGTATGTTTCGGAGTTCTTAAACCACTTCAATAAAGAATATTTGAATTAATACTAACTGGCCGATCTGCAGCAATGTGGATTGGCTTTCTTTATATTATTGAGAGGCATCAAAAAGGGGTGCATTTCAATTTGTCGCTTATGGTAGATGTTATTGTTGATATTTTAACCCTGTAGATTTCTCCGCAAGGTCGAAATTATTAATCATACTAGCATTCTCGATCCCTCCGCTTCGGTCGGGATGACAATGCAAAACGTCAATCTGAAATGCACCCTCAAAAAGTGTGCTGGCTATACCAATTATAAAAAATAACCAGCACACATGAAAATTGATTATAGCAAATACCATTGCTCAAACAGGACATGACTACTGAATGATCAATATGCCCTTATAACCAGCAATTGCTCTCTTTTGTGACATATTTTTATATTTTTTTGAATCAAAAATTGAATCGCCTCCCTAATTTAGCTCATTCACTACAATTGTTCATATCCAATTTCTTTTCTAATTTATCAAGAATTAAATATCTTAGGCAAAAGAAACAAAATAACAACTATGAATTCAACTGTCAGAAACATTCTCTCTGTGATAGGAGCACTAATTATTGGTGGAATAATAAACGTCGGAATTATCAAAATTGGTCCAAATATATTTCCAGCACCTGAGGGTGTAGATCCCAATGATATTGAAAGTATTAAAGCGAATGTACATTTATATTCCGCTAAACACTTTATTATTCCTCTAGTAGCTCATGCAGCAGGTACTCTTGCTGGCGCATATGCTGTATCTAGATTAGCAGTCTCTAACTACAAGAATCTAGCTTTAATTATTGGAGGTGTCTTTTTCCTAGGTGGGATAATGATGGCATTTATGCTTCCTGAGTTTTGGAAATTTTCTGTGCTCGATTTAATAATAGCTTATTTCCCAATGGCAATTTTAGGCTGGACGTTGGCTAATAAACCTACTTAATTCTACTTTGAGACATTTCAAAAATTGAAGAAATTGAAAATAGGCATGAGGTTTATGGTTTAAGGTTTGCAAGGCTAGATGTAGACATTTAATTTGTTTTGTCAACATCTAGCCTTGAACCCTAAACCTCGTAACCTTAAACCTGTTCTTTTTTTTTACAATCTCTTTAATAGTCGAAATGTATAACCTGAAAATATCTAATCTCTCAAAGTAGAATTAAGCATACAAAAAGCAAAAAAGTCAGTACTCCTTTCGGGGTACCGACTTTTCAAAAAATCTTAAATATTAACCGATTTGTAGAAATAATTGAGGTGCGCTCTCTATAAACATCCATTCATGTTGGAGCCCTCATTCCTATCTTTTACTCCTTAGGAATGATTCAATAATAAAGTAACATTTTCTACTTGTTATTTTATCTTTCTACAGCGTTAAAAAGCCTCGCAAATGCCCTGCATTGTCTACGTTTTTTGCCTTGTTGAAAAATAAAATACCTGCGTATAAAAGCGAACTTTATTAATGTATCATTCCTTATTTAACAAAGATCATTTTTTTAGTCTGAGTCGATTCTCCAGAAGTTATCGTATAATAGTATACTCCTGACTGACCCAAACTATTTGCATTTATTACAAATGCATTTAATCCTTTTTCAGCAAATCTTGATTCACTATGTACTTTTTTACCAGTAATATCTACGATATCTAATCGAACCATATCTGTTGTTGCTAGCATAAATTCTATCATGGTTTGCTCACCGAATGGATTCGGCTCATTCTGATACAACTCAAATGATACAGCTTCATTATTCACTCTTGTATAAATCTCAATTTCACTTATTTCAAGCTTCTCATTATATGCTTCACTTGATAGATTTGAAGCCTCATTAATATTTAAAGATTCACTTATCTTGCCTAACTGAGAAGCTGTACCTACAATCGTAAAGAAAACATCCCCTCTTTCAACTTCAATATTTTGAGCAGAAGACCATGAGATATTTAATGCATCTTCATTGATGGCAACATTGTAGTCATTAACATCAAGTTCACCTTGAATCACATTTACATTTCTAAATCCATTCAAATTCAATGAAATTTGTAGGCCAGATAATGTCTGGTTTTCACCTGCGTAAACATGAATATTATATTCTTCTCCAGCAACCATCTTATTGTCATCTATTAATAATGAAGTAGTCTTCTTATTTCTAGATTCAATGGATGACACTGATTTCAAACCATAACTTGCATTCCCATTGACATCACCAATCTTAATAGCAGTGAAATTTTGATCAATCATATCATGTTGCAAAGGATTAATAATGATATCCTCATCCAATGGCCATGGATTATTAATATTAGCAAATGTCTGAGCAGCAGATACAAATCTGTAGCTCTCATTGTTAGCAAATTCAGATGTTACTCCTAATATTAACTTTCTAAGTTCTAATAGATCAGATGCAGAAACCTTCTCATCGCTATTGATATCAGAAGCAATGACATCAGATGCATCACTAAAAGAAGCCAATCCAAGAATATGTCTTTGCATCATGACTAAGTCTAATGTGCTGACACCATCCAAGTAGTTACCTTCTTTGCTTGGTTTCAACTGATAATCATGATCTTCAGGATTGTTGACAAAATTGTAAACACCTGCCTCATTAGTCATATCAGATTTATTCAATTCGATCGAAGGTGCAAATAAACTTACCATAGCATCTGCAACCATATTGTTTTGTGGAGATAAAATAGAACCAGTTATCTTCATTCCTCCGCCATCTTCGCATCCTCCTTGATTATCAACTAAGGTCAATAATACTTCACAGAAATCATAGTTATTCTTTTCATCCCAAACATACATTTGGATAGATACTGGAGAATTTGCTAAATCATCACAATCAAATATTCTTGATGAACATTTCGAATTTGAATTATAGTTTGGATCATTTTGAGGTCTGGTTTCAGTGAAAGTAAATCTCAATTCACCCTCTTCAGAACAATTATCAAAACTACCAAGATCAAAATCACAAGCCCATAATTCTACCATTCCACTTTCCATTAAAGCAGTACTGATATCTATACAATATGGAGTTGGTGCTTTTTTATCAACTACCATGAAAGTATTCTCACAACTTGTAATATTTTGGCATCCATCAGATACTTTCCAAAATACTTTATGATTACTCATTGAACCAGGAATATCTTCAGGCAAAGTAACTTTCACTTCCTCTCCTGATGCAGTTGGAGCCAAGTATCTATCTGGAATTTGGTTTCCATTCGTATCATTAAAATTAGAATCGAATGAAGGCAAATAACTAGAAAATTCATAGTCATATGTCCCGTCACCCCATAGATCTACTAATACTATCCATTTTAACCATTCACTTGCACAATCTCCATTATCGTCAGCCGTATTTGTAAGCATTAAGGAAATAATTTCACATTTATCCCCATCATTATCTGCATCATCGTTATCATCGACTGCATACATTTGATTTGAACATGACATCTCAGGTGCTTCATCATCCAATACTTTTATGATTTGAACATGATTCCACATTCCATTATTACTTGTAGAATTAGGATCATATTGACACCAATCTAATACGGTCCAATAATTCACAATCTTGAAACAAGCTCCATCTTCAAATAAGAAGGTATCACTCTCTAGGCTATAGCCAACAAGAGAACAATCTGTATCTCCCCAAGTAGGAATATTATCATTGCTATCAAGATCCGTACAATCTGTCTCATAATCACCAGGCCAATTTATATTTCCATTAAAATAATCATCTGCTTCTTTAGTTATGATCTGATCACAAAAAACTGTTGGTTGCCCAACAACTGACCATCTTCTTCTGATGAATCCTTCATTACAAGAATTCAAAGTATTCACAATGTCTGTATATTGGATTTCAGCATCACCACATGTAGTAGTTGCCGTAGCTTCTCCAACAACATTAAGATCTTCACAATCTACATCACAATTTACAGTTATATTAATTGGACAATTGATAATTGGAACAAGCTTGTCCTCAACTTTCACAAAAGCCCATGTTTCATTGAAGTTATCACCAGATGATCCAAAAACTCCATTCATATCTCCATCATCCCACACTCTCAACCACACTTTGACATATCCAGGATCATTTTCACCATCTCCGTCTACATCAGTCTCTGCATATGTAAGGTCATCACAGCAAAATTTAACAAATTTACCTTGATCAGGATCATTGTTAGAATCAAATGTATGACCATCATTATTATATGTTGTATTTCCGGTAACACCACATTCATCATTGTCTCTTCTGATTTCTAGATGGACATTGGTACATCCATCATGAGATCCATTATCAATTGAGTTGGCAAATATTTTAGCTTGCCCTACTCCATTGGCTGCTTGTGTAAGAGAGATCACAATGTTTTGTTTTGCAATAGCTACAGGAGCTGTCTGATCTACAACAGTTACAATAATGGGATCGATTGCAGAATTATTGCAACAATCAAATGCAGTATATATGAACGAATGAACACCTTTTGGAACTCCAGTTGCAAAATATAATTCGAATTGTGCATCCCAGATTATAGCTACTCCTGCAGGACCCGACACTTCATAAGTTACATAGCTTGTACAATTATCATGAAGAATCACTGGTGCAGGCAAATAAAAGTTTCCTTCACAGACCCAAGGATCAGTGCTCACCGTAATATCTTTAGCATCAATAGTTGGATCTTCTTCATCTACGGCTTTAATGATTTGAGTGAATTCAATTGATTCGGCGGTACACCAATCTATAACAATCCAATTTCTTAATATTTTAAAGCTATTAGAACAAGAAATATCACAAATAGGTATTACAATATCTGTCTTAGTACTTACAAGATTACAGATAGCTCCATTAACAGCTACTCCATTTGCTGTTGGATATCCATATCCTATCGCTGTCGAAGCTCCTACAATAGGTGTAAAGTAATCTACAATCGCAGGCATTGAAACATCAGCACCGCAAGGTAAAATTACTGGACTTACTGGAGGATCAATATCCGAAATAGAAACTGCTAGGGTTCTAAATTCTTGAGTACAACCCACAGCTTGATTGCCATAGTCGTCTGTAAATACCCAATCTCTAGTAATAATTTTTTCTCCACAACCACCGTCTGTTGTTTGATCACTGAATTCTGCTGTATAATTAGTGCAGTTTTCATTAACAATTGGTTGAGGAACATTGATTGTACCATTTAGAATTCCTTCAAGATCCGTACATAAAAATTCGCAGTCAGGATCTGTATTGCCAACTGGACATGGACAAAGCTCAATTACTGGAGCTAGTTTGTCTTCCACTGTAATATTACCCCAACATGAATTATTATTTGTAATATCAGTTACCGTCACAGAATAGACCCCAGGGGAAGAGACAATAGTTCCAGAAACACCACCAATAGTTACAAAATAATTTGGGAGTAAATCTTCATCTTCTCCTTCTAGTATCATAGCTGGTGTAATGTTAGCTTCACAATCAAAATTGAGTGAAACCTGTACATTATCGTTACAAGCCAAAGCTTGAGAAGACAGCTCCGATATAGAAAGGAAAGTGAGTGCGAAGAGTAGTACACTGCTTAGAATGTACAATCTTCTTTCCGAGTAAGAAAAATCGGTCTTTACCATAGGTAAAAGTTTTGGTTATTAAAAAAAGTATGAGTAAAAAATCCCTAATACACACAAGGTGCTTAGGGTTCAGATTATTGAGGAGAATACTGCTGGGGGCAGTTTCAATAATTATGTTTTGGTGATACAAATATAGCTGATGGCTTTTCAGACGAAAGAAAAACACCTATGGTAATTTTTACAATTTTTTTTTACTGATAATTGGTTTTTTTAATATGATGAATTTCATTTAATATTAAATATAAAATAAATTCCATTCGTAAAATATTGATTATTAGCAATCTAAATTCTAAACCAAATATTAAAACCTATTTATTTCTTTTGTAAATTTTTAAATAAACCAATCTCGAATCTATGATTTAGAGAAGACGTATTTCTTCCATTTGACATGAAATCATTAGATATTCCATATCCAAAAACATAAGATGGAACAATAGAGAGGTCTTTTGAAAGCATAATATTATGCCAATTAATTTTTAACAATACAGCAAATTTGAACTGTGCAGGACCACCAAAATCAGCGTCTTTGAGAATAGATCTAACTCCATCTGCAATAATGAAGCTTTCATGGCTTGATCTTAATAGATAGGCATATTTAGCACCCAAACTAAAAAACAACAAACTCTTGACTCCTTGAGAAAAAAAATATCCTTCTAATTCGACATAGTATCTATCCATTGAAGATTCTATATGAGTCGTTGTTGTAAAAAAAGATGTGTTATTACTAAATGTTGAGGAATACTTTGACAATTTAACTTGAATAGTTTTAATCTTATCGATATAACTATTTAAAGAAAGACCGATTGAAAATTCTGAACCTTTTGAAAATTTCTCATTTATGCTAGGTCCGTCGTAAAAAAAAATTCTTTGGACGATTCATATGGCAAACTGTATGATAATGAATAACCAATTGACTGACTATAACTATTATATATAGATAGAATACAAAAAGTAATAAAGAATAGCTTTGTAAATGAAGGTCTCATGCGAACGCTTTAGATAGATAAAACGTATAAAACTATACTATCGCTTTTAATATCACTTTTAAAGAACCAATTTAAACTCAGATTTTTAGATCATTTTTAGATTTGAGATCCCATCTAAATGCTAAACCTAGAGCTTGCCTTATTGATTTTGTATTAAATCCTGTTTCTATTTCATTAGACAATGAAATGTTTGCACTATAAACTGGGCTCAACTGAAATCTGTTCCCAATATTGAATTGGTGAAATTCAAATTCTAAAATTATTCCTATACCAATATCATTTACAGGACTATCATCAGGATTTTTTTCATTGGGAAGGAAGCTAATTTTTTGGTCAATTGATTCCGATATTTTATTTTCAAAAGATCTAAATGTCTTTGATACTTCTGAACCTAGGCTAATATTAAATCCTCTATGAACTTTAATATTCAATGGTACCAATCTTAATCCCACCCTATAAATTGTCAATTCAGAATTCATATTTTCACCGAAATCAGGTCCAATTCCTAATCCACAAAATTCAGGACCGTGTTCATATCCTTTAGCAGTACCCACACTTCTACCTAAGTTAATTGACAGTTTTAAGAAAGGTGCATCAGGAAGATAATTGATAAGGTCGAATTTAACAAATTGATACTCACCACTATTGTATTCAGTAAAACTATAGTCCGAATCTTCATGAAAATCAAAAAAAGTCATTATTCCGACTCCTGATGAGACACCTATAGATTGTGCGCTTATATTATGGCCTATTAATATTAAGCAGATTCCAAATAAAACTGATCGAACGAGTGATATAAAATTGAATTTCATGATTTATGTTTTGTTATTTAATATAATAGACGGAAACAACTATTCAATGGTTGGGTATTTCTTACAGCTCAACCCTTAAATAAGGCGATTCAGATAATTTATTGCAAACGGCTCAGAAAAATAAGTTAAAATTGTATAACCTTTTAGATGTTAATCAACACTCTTAATAAGTAGCCAAAACATACTTATATTTCCTTTCATTTCATATTTTACTTTCAGTATGTACTGAAAGTAAAATATTTAACATAATATTTACATTTCATATAATGCTATTAATCAATGTTTTATGAATTATACATTAACACAACAGGACATTTTAGGAATATTTGTTTAATAAATATAGCATTTTGTTTAAGTTTATTCTATATTTGGATAACATTAGAAAACAATAAAAACAAACATTATGTCTACAATAGAGTTTGATTCAAAATTTGACTTCTTGACTACCTCCTTAAATTCATTTGCGTATAACTTGACTAAGAATCAAGAAGACGCAAAAGACTTGTACCAAGAGACAGCTTTTAGAGCTATGACAAACAGGGAAAAGTTCCGACCTGGTACAAATTTCAAAGCGTGGACATTTACTATAATGAAAAATATATTCATTAATAATTATCGAAAGAAGGTAAAAAGAAATACAATTATCGATACCACAGATAATCAGTTTTTTCTAAATTCTGGTAATAAAGCAGTGGATAATGATGCTGGAAGGAATATACTAATGGGTGAGTTGACAAAGATGATAGATGATTTGGATGATAGCATCAAAGACCCATTTGTTCTTCATTACACAGGATTCAAATATCAAGAAATAGCAGATAAATTAATACTTCCTCTTGGAACAGTAAAAAGTAGAATCTTTTTTGCTAGGAAAGCTTTAAAGGCAAAAATTAAATGTCACTATGGTGATTATGAATTGGTAAGAACAAAATTAGCATATAGTTAAAGATTTAAGTTTTAGTTAGTTAATTAAAAGCGGTGTTGTGAAAACCAACATCGCTTTTGTTATTTAAATCGAAATGAAAAGGTCAAATAATCTGAAGGATTAAGATGTAGACAAAATGTGTCCTGTTGTCAAATCTGACCATGCAAAACCTTGTATCCCAAAATATTTAAAGAGTCAAGTTTTAGTTAGTTAGATGAAAGCTGTGTTGAAAAATTAACATCGCTTTTCAGTTTATATCTCTTCTGTCCTTATTAATAGCAAAAATTAAAAATAATAAAGATATCAACTCTAGTAGAACTCTACTCCAATGCCATCTATTCCAAATGATTAGTTCTTGATTAAGTTCAGCGCTTGTATAATCTGACGCATAAAAAGATTCATTAACTCCTTTAAAATAAACATAAAAACAAGCGACAAAAAGTAGAGCAAATACAGTTGATATCAATGAATAAAATAATCCTTTTGACTTAGATTTATAAAGATAGATTGAAAAGAAAATTGGAATCAAAGCTGCAATTATAGTAAGGACAGTATAAAACCGTCCAATAGATGGACCAAATTCGCCATAGTATCCATAAAAATCAGAAGCCTCAAGAGATTGCCAATATGGAATTAACAAAATACCTTCCGTAATTTGACTGCCCAAAAAGATGCCAAAAAATGCGACTAAATAGTAATGATATTGCTGTTTCACTATCATGATTTTAATAATAATTACTGCCTGAGATCTATTAATTAATAAATTAATAATAAATGGCCTTTACCTATTAAGGTAAAGGCCACAATAAGTTATTTTCTTGTGTTATAAATATTTTATTTTATTCCTTTTATCGCAAATAGATATCGATCCAACTGCTTCTTCACTACAGGATATAAGAAGAACAATCCTATCATGTTTGGAAATACCATCGCAAATATCATTGCATCCGAAAATGCCCATATAGATCCCATATTAGCAGCTGCACCAATAATGACGAACAGACAGAACAAGAGTTTGTAAGCAATATCGGCTCCTTTCCCTCTTCCAAATAAAAACTTCCATGATTGCAAGCCATAATATGACCATGATATCATCGTAGATACTGCAAATAGGACAACAGCCACTGTCAAAAATATATCACTATAAGGAATGTATTCTGCAAACGCCATTGATGTAATCCCAGCACCTTCATATGCAACTCCATCAATTAGCACTTGTCCACCATCACCACCATATTCAAATATTCCTCCTGAATTAAAAATGATGATAACTAATGCTGTCATTGTACATATCACCACTGTATCAATAAATGGCTCTAGCAAAGCCACTAGACCTTCTGATGCAGAAAACTTAGTTCTTACAGCTGAATGGGCAATGGAAGCAGATCCTGCCCCAGCTTCATTCGAAAATGCTGCCCGTTTAAATCCAATCAGCAAGACTCCGATCAAACCACCGATCCCTGCTTGAGGGGTGAAAGCTTGAGAGAATATTTGCCCTAAAGCACCAGGTACTAGACCTGCATTGCTGATAAGAATATAAATACACGCCAATAAATACATTATAGCCATGAAAGGAACGACTTTCTCTGTTACAGATGCTATTCTTTTTATTCCTCCAATAATTATTATTCCAACTAAAACTGCTAGAACAACTCCAATAATAGTACCTGCGCTATCACTATTCCATGATAAGAGATCTTTTACTACAATTGTAGCTTGATTGGACTGTGCGGCGTTTCCGCCTCCAAATGAGCCACCAATACAAAAAATAGCAAAAAAGACTGCAGCAATTTTTCCTAATGTAGCAAAGCCTCTTTCTTTTAGTCCTTTACTTAAGTAGTACATCGGACCTCCATATATGGTACCATCTGGGCCTACATCTCTATATTGGACACCAAGAGTACATTCAACAAACTTTGTAGACATACCAAGAAATCCACATACCACCATCCAAAAAGTAGCTCCTGGTCCTCCTAATGCAATCGCCAAGGCTACCCCAGCAATATTACCATTTCCTACTGTCCCGGAAACAGCTGTTGCAAGTGCTTGAAAATGACTGACTTCACCATCTTCACTTTCATCTCTTATGGTATCTACTATATCACCATCAATGGCTAACTTAGGATCCCCTACCGCAGCATGATCGATATCATCATAATGACCTCTAACTACATTAATAGCAGTTTTGAAGTACCTTACATTTGGAAAACCAAAGTAGATAGTAAAAAATAATGCCATTAAAACCAATAAGACTATAACTAGAGGTGTTCCTGGAAAAATTTCAACAAATATTACGGCTGAGAAAAAATCTGAAATAGGCTGAAACGCCTGATCAATTTTTTCATCCCATCCTTCACCTTGTCCAAAGGAGAACATCGGTAATAACACCATCGCAAATAGTAGAGTAAATTTAGTTTTCAATAATTTCATTGGGTTTTTTATTTTTTAATCAAGCTGTTAAGGTAATTTCAATAATTCAGAAAACAAAATTCATTTGATTTCTAATCAGTTCTTAGATCAGGAAAGCGAAAATCTTCCTATCCATTTAACGCCTCCTTTATTCTTTTTGCTTTTATTAAAATATCTTCTAATTGGTCGATTTGTAACATATTTGCACCATCCGATTTTGCTTTGGATGGATCTGGGTGCGTCTCAATAAATAAACCATTCGTCCCCACAGCAATGGCAGCTTTCACGATTGTTTCTATCATATCTGGTCTACCGCCAGTTACACCACTTCCTTGATTCGGTTGTTGCAGGCTATGCGTACAATCCATAATCACTGGGGAATCACACATTGATTGCATAGTAGGAATCCCTCGAAAATCAACAATCAAATCACTATATCCAAAACTTGTCCCTCGCTCAGTTACCAAAGTTTGCGTATTCCCACTATCTTTTACTTTATTGACTGCAAATAGCATTGACTCCGGACTCATAAACTGTCCTTTCTTAATATTAACGATCTTATTCGTTTTCGCAGCGGCAACCAACAAATTTGTCTGCCTACATAAGAATGCTGGTATCTGGAGAATATCCACTACATCACTTGCCCATATAGCTTCTTCATCCGTGTGAATGTCTGTTGTCATTGGAATTCCAAATTCCTTTTTCACTTTCTCAAGAATTCTCAGTGCAGTATCGTCACCTATTCCTGTAAAACTATCAAGTCGAGATCTATTGGCTTTCCTGTAAGAACCTTTGAATACAAATGGAATACCAAGTTTAGTCGTTATTTGGACTATCTTTTCGGCTATCCTCATGCAAATATCTTCTCCTTCGATTGCACAAGGTCCAGCAATTAAGAAAAACTGCTGTTCACTTTTCAATTCACTATAATCCATCATTTTTGAGAATGTTCTTATTAAAGTAGACTACAAATAAACGAATAAAAGAAACATAGCCAATATGGAATAGAATAAAGTGTGTAAACAAATTGGACCAAATTTGTTTATACATTTCTAATTGAACAGAAGATATTTGATCTTTTAATCATTTTTAGTAATATTTTTGTAATTGGTATTTCAATTTATTATGCGCTTATCAGCGGGATTTTCCTTTTTGCATCGCCCAAAAACGAAACCAAAAACTCTAGGCGGCTCTAATGCAGCGCGCATAGCTGCTCCCTCATCCCACAATAGCCGCCAGGGCTAAGCTTCCTATACTTTGAAGCCTTTATGTTTTATTTCAATTCTTTTAATTAATTCTCATTTAAATTTTATAAAAAAATACGCACTAGAATAAACATTAAGTCAATGATTACAATTATTGTTTTTTCTGTACATTGTGTCTTTTTAACACAAAGACCAAAACACCCTCTTTTCTATTTACTTTTTAAAACTCTTTGAATGAGAATTTTGTTGGTTTGTTTTTCTTTTTTGATCGCTTTTCAATCATTTTCGCAAGACGTCATAATGCAAGGTTGGTATTGGGATTATCCAAAAACAATTGATGGTAATAATTGGGCTGATAGTATTACTGCTAAAGCATCTGAGCTAGGTGAAGCAGGTATTACACACCTATGGTTGCCACCACTCAGTAGGCCAAGTTTTGGAAGTGGGAGTAATGGCTACGACCCAAAAGATCTTTATGATCTCGGTGAATATGGTCTCGGAGCCACTGGTTATGGTACTAGAGCTGAAGTAGATGCTTCTATTCTTGCGCTTAATAATGCAGGCATAAAAGCAGTCGCTGATGTTGTCTACAACCATAGAGATGGTGGAGTTCCAGAGCAGAATATTTCTGTTGAAGGCTGGATTGAAAATTTCAATTGTACCAAAAGAAATAATGGAGATAATCCATTTCCTTCTGATCGAGTGAGGTTGATCATCCCCATAGGTGGGGCTACTGGGAATGGAGCTACTACCTATTACATAAAAGTTAGATCTGCCTCTGGGCATTCTGATTTCCATAATTATGAATACAAATTTTATGCAGAGACAAATGTAATTGGATATCAAAACATGGCAGCCCAAGCTGAATCGGAACCTAATGGAGGCGGAGATTGTGGTCAAGGGAATAATAGTGTTTCGCTTGGTGTGGATTATATTGCTAATGTAGACAATGATTACAACTGTGGATCAGGGTGTGGAATTGATGAATTTGCACTTACAATTTCTGGATCTGATTATAATGCCTCAGGAGATTCGATATATATTTATCTAAATAATACAGGAGGATATAGTGATCATAATATTATAGGTATCTGGAACGGAACCATGGATATCCAGTCGCAAATTATCTACCAAACATATACTGACTTCACCAATATGCCAAGTGGGCAAGGAAGTATGGACCATACTGACTTTAAGCCAAATGGCAACCCTACGCAATTGGCAGGTGATTGGGATGGAATGTTTTTTTTCTATGATTACGATCAAGATGTTTTGAGCACAAAAGAAGGATTGAGAGATTGGACTCAGTGGCTTGATTCTGATGTAGGCATAGAGGGTCTGCGAATGGATGCAGTAAAGCATTTCCCTCCTTCGTTCGTAAGCTATCTGATGGATGAATTACAAGCTAGCAGCCAATCTCCAGACCTAGTAGTTGGAGAATTTTTCGACTTCAATCCTAGTGCTTTAAAAGGATGGACCGATGCTGTGAATGGAGGCATGAGTGCAGCTGCTCAAGCAGAAATATCTGTACAAGTATTTGACTTCGCTCTTAGGAGTGCATTAAAATCAGCATGTGACCAATTTGGATATGATGCAAGAAATGTATTTAACTCTGGAATTGTAAAAGGAGCTGGTGGCAATAAAGACTATACTGTCACCTTCATCAACAACCATGATTTTAGAGAGATGGACGAACCTGTTGTCAATGATCCATTACTTCCATATGTCTATATTCTTACCAATCCAGAAGTAGGAACGCCAACCATTTTTTATTCTGACTATTATGGAGTTGCTAATGCTAATGCCCCAACAGAGCCATTAGCTGTTGATCTAAAAAGGCTCATTGAATTGAATCAAAAATATATTGAAGGAGCTTCTTCTGTTGATTATTTGAGTGCTTTGGGCTCTGCATTTCCGATAACTTATACTTCAGGTTTTGATAATACTAGTTTGATTTATCAAACTAATTTTGGAGGGCCCGATTCTGATAAAGCAGCAATAGTTGCAATCAATTTTGCAGGAGAGCCACTTGAAGCTGAGATTAGTGTCAATACTATAGGAGCAGTCACAAATGGATTAGTAATGTTGGAAAAGACAGGTAAAAGTGATATTCCCCTATCTGAGATTTCAAGTGGTAAACTGAATATCCATGTACCTTCCAGATCTTTTGCAATATATGTATCAGCAGATGAAGATGAATCATGCAAGATGGATACTATACTTTATGTAGATCTCAACGCAACTGGTCAAAAAAATGGAAGCAATTGGGATAATGCTTTCACGAATCTTGCATCAGCTTTAAATATTCAGTCTGGCTGTACCAATGTTCATGAGATCAGAATTAAAGAAGGGACTTACTATCCGAATACTATAGAAGATAGGACATTAGGTTTCCAAATTCCAGCAAATGTAACAATGATAGGCGGCTTCCAAAGTACAGGTAATCCTCAATTGGGTGACCAAGACATCGATGCCTACCCTACTATTTTGTCAGGCGATATTGGCACACCTGTTGGCTCAAGTGATAATATTCACAATGTTGTAAAAGTAACTTCTGGACTCGATTCTGCATATTTAGAAGCATTAATAATTGAACATGGCAATGCCAATGGTTTCACTTCTGAATATCAATCTGGTGGAGGGATCTATAATACTTTTCATCTAGTTTTGAAAGATGTATTGGTAAGAAATAATGAGTCTGTAAACGGAGGGAATGGAATTTTTAACTATACTTCTTCAGCAATTCTTACAATGGATAATGTCAAATTATTGAATAATACTGGAAGTTCTTCTGATCTTAAAAATGAAGATGGAGCTTCTATAATAGTGAGAGAAAATAGTGAAATAAAAGAATGAATTTTAATGAAGTTTTGATGAAGTTTTTCGGCACTTAGTATTGGTTATGTTTCTCACAAAGTGCTTCAATTTAAAAATCAACAACATTCAAATCATTTTGACAATAGATGCTAATTCTATTTTAATAGACTCAGTTTATTATTAGGTTTTGAGGTTTAAGGTTTAGGGTATTGCATGGTTAGATGTTGACCAGAAAGAAATTTGTCAACATCTGACCATGCAAAACCTTATACCTCTTACCTTAAACCTAAATTTGTAAGTCAGGCGATAATTCTCTTAATCTATATTCTGCCACTTTCTTCTTCGGCTGCAGTACTTCTTTTTCTTGCTGCCTTTACCTTTTGATTACCAAATCTGTAGCTAAAACTGACAGATACTCTTCTTGTATCATTTTGTTGATTGACTATCAAGTTGATATCGTCTTGATCAATAGACACAGTGCTATTTCTAGTTCTAAATATATCACTGACTCCGATTTTCACATTTGCTCTTTTATCAAATAAGCTTTTTGAAAACCCTACATCTAAACTTCCTTGAGGGTCAATTTCAAATAAACCAAAGGTCATGGCTGTTTGGTATTTTCCAGTAATTTCCATAGCCCAATCTCCTGGCAACTGAATCTCATTATTCAAATTAAACATATGTGCTATACTCTCATTGTCTAAAGTTCCAGAAGGAATGGCTGACTTAAAATCATTGTAAAATGTTGTATAATTCAACCTTGATGTCCACCACTCTGTCCACACTCTTGGAGCAGAAAGAGTGAGGCTCAAAGTATTATTGTCTTCTAGGTTTTGATTTGTCTGGAAAGTTTTATTCTCTGCACTTATTTGTTCGATGACTTGTGTAATTGCATCTTTTGTATGACTATAATTTATAGCTACAAAAAGTTGTCTTCCCATCGAATAATTCAATCCAAATGAGTTTGCATATTGTGGATTCAATAATGGGTTACCCTTTTCAAAAGTATACTGATCTAAGTAATTCTCGAATGGATTCAGATCCTTATAATTGGGGCGCTCCAATCTTCTACTATAAGTAATACTCAAATTATGCTTTTCATTGATAGATTTTGACAAACTGATGCTTGGAAAAAAGTCAGTATATGATCTAGGCACTACTTCTTCTAGTGTTATAGATTCACCTTTAGATTTGGTGTGCTCCATCCTTACGCCTGCTTGCACCATCCATGATCCAATATTCCCCGAACCATTTACGTACGCTGCCCAAACATCTTCATTGTACATGAAATCGTTACTTCTTTCAGTTTGATTGATCCACTTATCATCATCTTGGTATTCAAATAGTGTTCTATTTGCAGTTTCTACCATGCTTACTTTACCTCCAATCTCTAAATTTAGACGCTCTGAGACAGGAATAGTAAGATCTACCTTAGAAGCAAAAATGTCAATTTCTGTGTTTTGATTATTTCTTAAATAAAATGGATCCGCTACTTCTACATCATTTGAATCTTTGAAAAAATTATCATAATTCACAAACATTGAATTCTCATATGTACTCCAATCAGCATCTATGGTTAGGTTGAGGCCATTGTCATTAAATTTGTGGGTGATATTAGCATTATATGTATTATTATAATAATCTTCATTCCCATTGGTCAATACTGTCAATAAATCAAAATCAGGCATATTATCACCAGAAATATTGGTCGTATTATCATTTACATCCATTTCCTTTCCATTATTCACTTTGCCCAATAAACTGAATGTTGTCTTTTCAGAAATCATCCAATCTATTCCAACTTTCACATTATACCCATCCCCATCTTCTTCCATTTGCGCTTTTTGATCAAATAGAGTACTTCCTTCTTCAAATTCAATATCTCTCTTCAAATTAAGGTTTTGTTTCCAACCCCAATTATAATATTCTCCGCTACCATACACATTCACTTTCTCTGATCTATAATTAAGATTTAGATTATGATTATGACTTGTTTTCCAACCTTGTCGCATTGAAGAAGAAATACTTCCATTTGTACCCAAATTCTCATTTTTCTTCAATACAATATTTATTATTCCACTATTTCCTTCTGCTTCATACTTTGCAGAAGGGTTTGTTATGATTTCAATATTTTGGATATTTGAAGCCGGCATGTTTTGCAATAATCGAGTGATCTCTTGACCCGACATATATTGATTTTTTCCATTTATTGTCACCAATACTCCTTGTTTTCCTCTAAGGCTTATGTTGTCATTATTATCCACTATGACTCCTGGAGATTTTTCGAGAACTTCCAATGCTGAATTTCCTGCACTGACACTGCTATTAGCGACATTGACAATCATCTTATCCGCTTTCAATTCGATAAATGGCTTCTTTGCCGTGACTGTAACCTCATCTATGTTGATTCCATTGGTTAGTTGTAAAGTTGGTATTTCAATCAATTCTTCACCATCTGAAGTTATTGGACTAGAGATAGCCTCACCAAAACCAATCATTGAAGTAGATACTATATATGAGCCTTTCGCAATTCGTTCAAATACGAACTGTCCTCCTTCTTCAGACAGGCCTCCTTTATAAAGTGAAGAATCTAATGCATTCAATAATAACACATTAGCATATTCTAAAGATTTCCCTTCTTCATCAATAATCTGTCCTTTAATAATTCCATTTTGGCTATAACTATTAAATGTTAAAAAGATAAAACTGAGTAGATAGATTAGTTTTTTCATTTATTAGAGTTTAAATAATTGTAATTCTAAAACACAAAGATAAGTTTAAAATATCTACTGTGCATAACCTAGTACTACTATTAGGCATAGTACTATATGAAATTACTTAATGACAGGATGAAAGGTGGTATTTAATAGACAAAGAAGATCGTCTTTATAAAGGATAGACGGACAGAAATGAGAAAGGTTGCATAATATTTCAAAAATATGACCTTATTTGATGTGATACGACCTAAGAGTTATTTTATGATGCTATGTTCAAAAAAAAGTGAATCTTATTTATGACAAAGCTGCATAGCCCAATAATTTTCAGTTTCTTATTTTTTAACGCTTATATACTAAGCAAATCCCTGAGTTGTTCTTTGGTTTTCTTAGTGAAAACGTTGTGCCGTCGTGGTGAATCTTTACGCATTGTGGGTTAAACAAGTATATAGTTACCATAATTAAACTTGTTTTCTGGCATTAGTCATATTCTTTTTTAACCACAAGTACCTCCAAGGAATCACAAAGGAAGCCACTAAGTTAGATGTTGACTTTATTTATTTCTAGAACCTTAAAATAAGTTTTAACCGTGATGTGGCTAAGTCCAATACAAAAGAAAGTCTTTCACTTTTTCTAAAGAAAGTAGATACTATAAAGAAAGGGCATTGAAAATTTAATTCCAATGCCCTTCACATTTTATTATGTCCTTAAAGAGGTTTTAGTATTCTCTACTCATCAAAAGTTGAATTCTTTACACAGTAAGTTCCTGCAAGTCTATCGTGCAGTGTTTGTTTCAGGTTGCTAGCTAACATTGCAAAACAAGATATTAATATTACTACAAGCCAAATATATCCAACCATAGTATAAGGGCTTTCTTGTCCGGCTGCTGATGCTTCTACGAAACCTTCTGATTCTTGAAACGCATCAGTACTTACCAACCAAAAATGTCCTAAAATACCTATCAAAGAACTTATTATATAGATAGCATTTTTTAAAATGGACTGTCCTAGATCAATTTGATCCAAATTTGTATCTACCATTTTGATTTTCAAAATCATCTTACCTAAAGTTGCACCCCAGACTCCTTCCATAATCGGTTTGTACAACATTCCAACTACAGCACTTGCCAACAAGTAAGTCAAGCTTTTATTTACAAATCCTAAATACATAAATCCCACTACAGGAGTCATCATAATAAGACTATCTAAAATAGACGCTAAGAGTCTTTCTCCAAAACCAGCATATTGTACATTTCTAACTTTATTGTAATCGTTTTCATCTAAAATTTCCGTTTCCATGTTTGATTTTTTTTTGAAATATAAGAATAAAAATGTAATTGAGCTCTAAATTTCGACAAACACCATTTTTGGAATTGTTAAATTGGATGTTTAAGTAGATTATTTTTCTTACTATCGTTGAACTTTAATAAAAATCCAATAGGTCATGAAATATTGTTTACCCCTTATTTTTAGTCTTCTTACAATTTATAGTTGCTCACCAACTAAATCAATTACAAATAATACGTTAAAAGAAAGAGCAAACATATTGGCTCAAAAAAATATTATTGTGGATGGCCATATCGATCTGCCATATCGATTAAAAGTCAAGAATTTCCGATTGGAGAAAGAATACATTGGGATTCCAGTTCAATCAGACGAAGGTGATTTTGATTTTGTCCGTGCAAGAGCTGGAGGGCTGGATGCTCCGTTTATGTCTATATATATCCCAGCTAGACATCAAAAAGAAGGAGGCGCAAAAGCATTGGCTGATTCCTTGATAAATATGATTGAATTTATTGCAAACGAACAATCGGAAAAATTTATGATTGCTAAAACTCCAGCTGAAGTTGAAAAAGCATTCTCGCAAGGTAAAGTTGCTTTGCCAATGGGTATGGAAAATGGAGCAGGCATTGAAGATGATCTAGCTAACATTGCATATTTCGATAAAAGAGGAATTTCGTATATCACCTTGACTCACTCTAAAGACAATCTAATTTGCGATTCTTCCTATGACACGACTCGAACCTGGAATGGCTTGAGTGATTTTGGGGTGAAAGTTGTAAATGAAATGAACCGTGTAGGCATAATGGTGGACATCTCACACGTTTCGGATAGTGCATTTTATGACGTATTGAAAATTGTAGATCTTCCAGTAATCGCTTCTCACTCCTCTGCTAGAAAGTTTGTCCCTGGCTTTGAAAGAAACATGTCAGATGAAATGATAGAAGCACTAGGTAAAAATGGTGGAGTAATCATGGTCAATTTTGGGTCTACCTTCTTGGATGGCAATATTAGAAAAGAAAGAGATAAAAGAAGGGAAGTACTGATGGAAATCTTGGATAATAAAGGTGTTACAGGAGATTCTGACGAAGGAAAAGTCATCATTGCTGATTTTGAAAAAAACAATCCAAATATATTCAGTGATGTTAAAAAAGTTGCTGATCATATCGACTTAATAGTCCAATTGGCTGGCATAGATCATGTCGGATTTGGCTCTGATTACGATGGTGTAGGAGATAGTCTTCCTACTGGTCTTAAGGATGTGTCTGATTATCCAAATCTGATTGAAGAGTTGCTTAGACGAGGGTACTCAGATGAAGATATTAGTAAAGTTTGTTACAAGAATTTATTTAGGGTATGGAATGAGGTAGAGGAATATGCAAGAAAATAAAGTTTCGTTTAATGAAGTTTATCTATTTTTATGTAATTACACATAACATATAGAGAACAAAACCAATCGTTCCAGTTTTCTGGCTAAATTAAAAAATTATGAGGATCATATTTCTTTTCACTTGCTTGATATTATCAACAATGGCAACATCTCAGTCATGTGGCATCACCTTTTGGTCACAAGTAGAAATTGATAGTTTTCCTTCAGATTATCCTGGATGTACAGAAATTTCAGGACTACAATTTGACTCTGATGTAACCAATCTGGATAGTTTTTATAATGTTACCAAGATTTCAGGTAATGTTAATCTCTGTAGTTCCAATTTGGTTGATATTTCTGGATTAGAGAATTTGGACAGCATTTCAGGATTTGTTATCCTACAAGAAATTACCCTAATTGGTAATTTTAATAGCATAGAATTTATTGGAGGCGATCTCAATATTAACAATTCGTCCAATGAAGGTGATCAAATCGACTTTACGAATTTACAATTTATTGGTAGCAATTTAAATATAGATTATAATCCAGGCATAATTGATTCGTTTAATATATTCAATGCTCTCGATTCTATAGATGGTTTTATAAACATAAGCTTAACTAATTCAAATTTAGAAGGATTTAACCAATTGCAGAAGACAGAAAGATTGAGTTTTTATATTGGCAATGATAACAACAATACTAATTTAGGTATTCAAAACGCATTCAATAATCTTATCTCAACGAATTATATATCAATGTATGGAGGCTCTGGCGCAGTGTTAAATAATAGTTTTTCATCTATTAGTACCATCCATGAATACCTTACTCTAGACTTTGTAAGCATTATGAATTTTCCATTTACATCTTTAACTTCAGTAAATGACGTGATATTGAGTAGTGTAAGTAATCTTCAAAGTTTAACTGACCTAAATTCAAATTTGAATATTACCAACATACTAGCAGTCTGTCGGAGAAAGGCTAATGAGTTGAGAGTGGGCAAATAATATTCTGATCGAAACCAATTGGAGGGCGCGCAGCCGTAGATAAGTGACTTTTAAGTTGTTATTGTAGAATATGATTTGTCACTTATGGGTCGTTAAGTAGTTCTCCGACAGGCTGCTAGGCATTTTATACTGTGATTCACTCACAGATCTTGATGGACTTCTACCTAGTCATCTTACGAACATCAACATCTTAAATATATCAAATAACAAAAATTTGTCTATCTGCGATTATGATCATATTTGTGATTTGTTAAGTGGTACTATTGATTTTACATTAAGCAATAATTCAAATGGATGTAAGGATATAACACATCTTACAAATAGATGCTCAGAAACTGGAATACCTCCAATCAATGACCAATGTGCCAATGCTATAGAGATATTTTATTCTGAACCTCTGGATTGTACCTCTGGTGATCTGTATACTACAAATTCGGCAAGAATGCATCAACAAATATTTTGTGTTTCTGTCTTTGGAGAGGAAGTATTTTTTGAGTTTACTCCAACAGAATCTAAAGCTTATTCTATTATGCTTGCTGAATTTGACAAAGCAATGGGCATGGAACTATACCAAGGCAGTTGTGCTGATAATGAATTACAGCAATGTGGATATAGTGAGATTAGTCGATATCTAGAAGCAGATTCAACCTACCTAATTTCTGTATTTTGTGATATACCTACTGAATTTACTGATTTCAAAATTTGTGTTGGAGAGACCACACTTGAGGGCGATGTCGATGGATTTGGTGTAAATGTAGCTTCACCTCTTCAAGATTTACATATCGATGGGGCTATTCTTATTGGAAATACCAGCCTTGACTATGCTGGCAGTATTCGATTTAATGGCACTCATTTTCAAGGTTTTAATGGTTTTGAATGGAGAAGTCTCGATTCTTCCAGTGGTATAATAGGTTTTCAAATGCCAGATTCTTCTCAAGATGCTCCAAGTGCTAAAACATCTGCCGATGCTATTTCTGAGTTTGAAAAAATGAAAGAAGAAAATGAAAAACTCAAAGCACGGCTTAAAAAAGTTGAAGAAAAGCTTGAGGAGCTCATGAAAAAGTTCGGAGGAAATTGAATCAGTTGTCAGTGAAATTATTCATTTGAAAGCAATGTAATCAATACATATCTACTCTTGATTGATAAACCACTGTATATATTCCTCAATCTTCCCTATGCAAAAGTATGGCAGATTGAGCAGCTTATATTGCTTACCTGTCCTTGTCAATCCTTCTTCAATTGATAATTTATTAGCCAAAATTCTAATTCCAAAATTATGATCTACTCTATCTATAAACTCATGTAGAGACCTTAGTCTACCTTTGGCTCCAGATTTGACTTCAATAGGAATCAGCATGTTTTCAAACTCATACACAATATCTACCTCAGCATTTGAATTAGCATTTTCTCTGACCCAAAATCTTGGTGTATATCTTATTGCCGAAGTGCTTGCAATTAACTCTTGATAGGCTATGTGATTGACAATATATCCCTTGTACATTGAATTAAAATCTTGGACATGAAGAAATTCAGTTTGCAAATTTGCAGCATAATTCAACAACCCTGTATCTAGAAATTGAATCTTTGGCTTTCGTTTTATGGCAGAACTGATTGGAGGACTCAAGTCGGTGGTTGGATATATTGTTCTTATTAATTTTGCTTGATCTAGCATTGAAAAGGCCTCCAATACCTCTCTCGATCTATAAATAAAGGGTTATTAGATACTAAATATGTTATAAGTAAGGGGCTATTTGATAAATCATTGACTCTAATGTTATATAATAAATGAAAATATTTGCTTTCCAAATGCCGTAATTCCGCTTAAAAACTTCATATTCAAAGAGATGTAAGAAGATCAACAAGCAGAAGTTTAAGACAATATTAATTAAATGCAACAGTGTTGCATTTAATTAATATTGTCTTAAACTCGCATTCTAATTTTTTTCTAAAAATGAGATATATAATAATTTTTCTTTTATTCACACAGACATTAATCGCTCAGCATCAAGATCATGATGATCATTCTGAAATAGAGCATCACGATGAACATGCAAGTCACCATTCAGATCATTCTAATGAAATAGGCATAGCGCTTTCTCCTGTCTATTTTATAAATGAGAAGGAAACTGCATTTGGTCTTCATGTACATTATGTATATAATATAGGTGAATCTCCATTTGGAATAGGAGCAGGATACGAGCGGATATTTGATGAGCATGGACACAATACACTCGGCATTGTTTTTAATTATAGATTATTAGAAGCTCTAAGTTTTAATTTCGCACCAGGTGTGACATTTGAAAGTGGTGGAGATATGAGTGAAGAACAAGAGACCAATTTTGCCTTCCATATAGAATCCACATACGAATTTGAGCTTGGTGACATTCATATAGGACCAGCACTAGAATTTGCCTATGATCCTGAAGATATTCACATCAGCTTAGGATTACATATAGGTTTAGGATTCTAAATTATCTTTCTTATTGTCATTCACTGGGAGTTCAAAACTGTTTGAATAGCACTTTTTACTAAAGGTTCCATCACCTTATAACCAGCTTCAGTTGGATGAACTTCATCCTCTGCATATTCTTTTGGTAATCCATTTCGTTCATCTGCCATTGCTGAAAAATAATCCAAATAAACAAATCCTTTGGACTCAGCAAAAATTTTTATTAATGCATTTAGAGCAGGAATTTTTTCATTCGGTTTTAGCCCTGGCCTCCATGGATAATCGAAAGCTGGAAGCACAGAACATAGCACCACTTTGATTCCATTAGCCTCAGCTAATTCTGCCATACTCCTTATATTGTCCAAAATTTCTTCCAAGGTCAATGGACCAGTATTTCCGGCTATATCATTTGTCCCTGCTAATAATACTACCACTGCTGGATTCAAATCTATCACATCTTGTCGAAAACGAACCAACATTTGAGGCGTCGTTTGTCCGCTTATTCCACGTCCTATATATGGATTCTCTTTGAAAAATTCAGGGCGCATACTTACCCAAACTTCCGTTATAGAATTCCCCATAAACACAACTCTGGCTTCTTTTTTCATATCGGCTTTGATAATTGCATTTGCATCTTTATATCGACTCAAATCTGCCCAATCTTGTGAAAAAATTGAATTAAAAGCAATGCAAGTCAAAAATAAGAGAATACTCATTTTGAAATTTTTCATGCTTAAAAATATTAAGTACAATATTAATAATGAAAAAATTGACAACCTTTCCTATAATTAGACCTCTAGTTTCATTATCACTACAATATAAGGCAATCAAAAACCTAAGCAAGGATTAAAATAATTTCGTGTGTATCACAAATTGCATGTTTAGTATTATTAATTGGAGTTGCCTTGAAAACGGCAAGAAGTCAGAGAACTTTGCCTCGCTTCATCCTGCAAACGAGAGGAAGGTCTTCTATATCTCCTCGGATTATTAGACATTTTGCGCAATTTCTGATCCACACATTAATTTCTCTAAGTCAATTCTTTTAGTGCATTATCAATCATACTTTTAAATCTCTCCTTTTCATCTACATGCAATGCCAAAGTCGTAAAAGTTTTATTGATACCATAAATACCTTCCATCTTCTGAGTATTCTTACACCTAATCACCACATTATGACTTTCGAGATCGCCCAACAATGAAAATTTACGGATACTATCGTCATATTTTAATGTCTTTCTATTCAGTTCAATCGACTCTACATCCTCTATTTTTATAGAAGCTTCATTTAATATCCCATATCGCAAATAGAGTACATTATTCTCAATAGAAGTTGGTCTCTTAGACAAAGATCTACTAAAGCCAAAAAGTTGTAATCCTGTATATACACTCAAAATAGATAGTATAATAGCAGCTAAATGGCTCCACTGCAAAAGGACTATATGCATAGATATTGTCTCTATCAGCACTATAAATATCAAGGCGCCAAATAGAGCAGGCGAACCACTCTTCTTGTGATATGTAAATTCATTATCCTTAATCAATGGCTTCTTCCAATTGAAAAAGCCGTAATAAATCACTGATATTTCTGAAAGCAAAAAGATAGACATCTTACCAGGAATGATCTCTTGACATGTAGTTTTCAGCACATTATAAAAATCAGTCCCTTCTGTCTTATTAGCCTTGAAAGACTTAACAGCGTTTCTAACTTTAATGATTACAGTAATAAAAACTACCATCTCGATTATTGGCAATCCAAATTGCTTAAATAAGTCTAGATAATGGTGCTGCTCAATCGGCAATGTATAATATCCCAGTACCAATCCTAAAAAGATCATTGGAACTACTGTCGCATTAGGTATTTTAGATTTGCGAATAACGAGATAGTAAACGAACGGAATAGTAAGTAATAAATCCAAGACCAAGTAAGAAGAAATAGTATCTGGATTCGTTAAATACTGAGGACTTTGGGTGAAAATATAAAGAGAAAATAAAAGTAAAAATGGAATTGAAAATAATAAAATCGGCTGAATTCGTTTGATTGTTTTGATCATAAAGAATTGTGGTTTTTTTTTAATGAACTACCTCGATGCAAGCATACGAGGTATCACAAGGTGCCTTTCAAAATGACATTTTTTTATTAAATTGATGTTTTTTGTTTCAAACTATCTTTCGCCTCGCCGGCTAGGCCTTCTATTTTTTCTTGATAAAAAACAGAAGCAAAAAAATCAAGACTGGCTAAGGCAGCCCTGCAATGCCGCTCCCTCAGCCCACATACCCAGTCATGGCTATGCTTCTTTTCATGCAGTTAGAATCTCCTATCATATTTATTACATCTAGTACTTCATTTGAAATTATTTTTTCGATGCAAGCATCGGAGAATTAAACCCCAAGAGATTAAAATAACGAAAATAGGTGTGCTTTCGTTCCCATTTCCAATGGTTAAAGTAGTATTATTTTGTACAGAAAAACATTGACTCAAAGATTCCGAAATTTTCCATTTTCTATTGGGTATAAATCAGTAATTCTTTTTTATACCTTGTGGAAAAATGAAGAAATATGGCAAAAACTGATTACTGGACAGGATCTGAAAATTATTTGTGTGACAAAGAATTGGCTCAAGCATTTCATATGGCAAGAGTTTTGGGAATGCCACTATTAATTGAAGGAGAGCCAGGAACTGGGAAGACTGAATTGCCTATACAGTATGCGGCGGATCAAGATCTAGAATTATTTGTCTACCCTACTGGATCGAAAAGTAATGTGGAACAATTCGTAGCTAGATTCGACCATGTCAAATATTTGAGAGATTCTCAGATTGAAATATTAAATGCACAACGAGAGGAAAAAGGATTAAATAGTAGATTAAGTACAGGTGGAAGAGATCCTGAAAAATTAGAGGATTATGTAGCAAAAGGACCAGCAGCAAAGGCATACAGCCGCCCCAACTCTGTTCTATTGATAGATGAGATTGATAAAGCTCCTAGAGAATTCCCAAACGATCTACTTTATGCTTTGAGCCATCGAAAATTCATCATGCCTGAATCTGGTCAAGTTGTTGAAATATCAGAAGAAGATATGCCGGCAATTGTGATTACATCCAACCGTGAGCAAGAACTACCAACGGCTTTCAAGGGAAGATGCATTTATCATTATATTCACTTTCCAGATGCTGACATCATGAGAGAGATTATTGGAAAACATTATCCCAAGGTCCAAAATAAGATCGTTGATGTAGCGCTTGACATTTTTTACCAATTGCGGAAGCTAGGATTGGAACGTTCTCCAACTACTAGAGAATTACTAAATTGGCTCAAGTATATTAAAACATTTTCTGAGAAGGAAGCCATTGAAAAAATTGTTAAACTGGAAGGGATTGGGGCTTTGATAAAAACGCAGACAGATTTAGAGAAAATACAGAGAATGGTGTTGAAGGATGGAGAGGATTATGGGAGACGGAGTAATTTTAATTGAAAATTAATAGTTAATAGTTAATAGTTAATAGTTGAAAGTTGAAAGTTAGGAAATAATGTTTGAGGGATTACCACAAAAATTGAGAGAATATGATTTGCCTGCTGATGTGAGGCTTTTGCTTCTGTTGCGTAAAGCGATGGAGAAAGGCTTGGTAAAAACATTGGGTGATATGTATAACATTCTTAAAGGAATGGTTGTGAAAGATCCTAAAATGATGGCACCATTTACGAGAGCTTATTATGACTATTTTCTAAATATTGATATCCAAAATGGCGATAAACTCAGCGATGCAATTCGGAGATCAGAGACTTTCAAGAAATGGAGAGACGATAATCTGGATCGTTTTGGGGATGACATTGATATAGAAGATTTGGTTACCCACTTTTTGGACGAGGTTCATCTTACCACCTATGATATCAAAGAAGTAATTTCTGGACGTGAGATCTGGGACAAGGACAATCCATCTGAAAAAGATGAAGAAGGGAATGATGAGAAGCTAGAAAAAGAACGTCGCCATTTAGATAAGATGGCGGATTATTCTGATCTTACTTTGGAAGAATTGTTAGAACGGATGAAAGAAGTGCTTGAGCAGCAAAAGTCCAAACATTCTGGAGGTAGTCATTGGGTTGGAACGGGTGGCACATCACCTTATGGACATGGTGGAGCAGCTAAAGACGGTATTCGTGTCGGAGGCACAGGCGGTGGCAAAATGGCAAGGAAGGTACTGAATGATCGAAAGTTTTATCCTGTCGATATGGATTCGGTTATCAATGATAATAATGTGGATGCTGCGTTGGCATCATTGAAAGGCATTGTAGAAGAGTCTGCTCATGACCAACTTGACATTCCTGATACAATTCAGAAAGGACTCAAAAGAGGAGGCCTTTTCATACCAGAGCTCAAAAGCATTATAGATGAAAAATTACAAGTGCTTTTATTAATTGACAATGGTGGATACTCGATGGACCCTTATATCAGAATAGTGAGGGCACTGTTCAAGAAGATGAAAACAAGATTTGCTCATGATCTTGAGACCTACTATTTTCATAATACCATTTATGATTATATCTACACTGACGCTCATCGATCAAAATATATTTCCATTGATAAAATTCTTCAAAAAGATCCAAACTATAGAATATTCATATTAGGAGATGCTTCAATGGCTGCATACGAATTGAATAGAACTAGTAGAGATACTTATAAATTACTGACTAAAAATTTCAAAAAAACAGTATGGCTCAATCCAGAACCTGAACGTTATTGGCATCACACATTTTCTATTCAAGTCATTAAAGAAATGGTGGACATGTATCCGCTGACCCCACGGGGGATTGAAAATGCTGTCAGAGAAATGAATCGTAAAAAATGAGATTACTAAAACTGTTTCAGTTTTAGTAACTGGTTTGAGGTTTAAGGTTTGCATGGCTAGATGTTGACTCTTAATGTTATTCTAATTTTCACCTTGTGTCCTTTGCTCCTCCTTAGCAAACTTCGCGGTTAAAAAGTCAACATCTAGCCTAGCACCTTAAACCTCGAAACCTTATACCTTTTTTAATTAAGCACAAATCTGAAACTTAAATCAAATCATCAACTGAACTCCCAGTAAGGTTTTTTACATTCATGGTGATCCATTCTATATCTCTATCCCACCATTTCAGTTCTAGTAATTTGTCAATTTTATCTTTAGCAAATCGTTTTCTTATCTCCTTTGCAGGATTTCCACCTACAATAGAATAGGGTTCGACATCCTTTGTGACAGTTGCATTGGTAGCTAATATAGCGCCATCACCTATCGTAACTCCAGCCAAAATCGTAGCATTATATCCTATCCAAACATCATTGCCAATAATTGTATCTCCTTTATTAGGATAGATCTTTCCTTCCATCGCATCTTCCCAACCATTGCCAAAAATTGCAAATGGATATGCACTAATGGATTCTGATAAATGATTGGCACCATTCATTATAAATGTCACACCTGAAGCAATCATACAAAACTTACCAATGATTAATTTATCACCAGTAAAATCAAAATGATACTTTACATTCTTTTCAAAGTTTGCGACGTCTTCAAAATCATCATAGTAGGTATAGTCCCCCACTATAATGTTTGGGTTTGAAATTACATTTTTCAGAAAACATAAGCGGTCGTAATTCTGAAGTGGGAACTTTGTATTAACATCTGGGCCGTTCATAATCGGATTTTCTCTTTAAATCTATCAAGCGTAAAAATAACTTTCTTTTCGATTCATTATTCTTCAATTTTTAAGATTACAATATTTTCTAAACTTTAATTAATTTATAAGTGTTTCCAAATGAAACATGAATACCTCAAATGCACCCATTCAAAGCATATATGTCGCTTCATACAGAATTGAATGATGAAGACTGGAAAAAGATCAAGCCTTGTCTTACATATCGCATTATTCAAGAAAAAAGAATAATTTTAAAACCTGGTGCCATTTGTAAAAACTTGTATTTTTTAGAAAATGGGTCGATAAGATATTTTACAATAAAAAGTGGCGATGAAATGACTACTCATCTTATACAACCTCCATTTTTATTTACGTCAGCTCATAGTTTCACTCAACAAATCCCTAGTATTGAGGGTATTCAAGTCGCTGAAGAATCCTACTTATGGGTCATTTCAAGAGAAGATACCTATAAATTATTAGAGGTTCCTTCATGGAATAGTTTTCTTTCTAGTTTATAAGATTTTATGCTACATTATTTCACTAAAGGCTACAGCCTTATATTTATACTTATTAGGCTACAGCCTTATATTTACGTTTATTAGGCTACAGCCTTATATTTATACTTATTAGGCTACAGCCTTATATTTACGTTTATTAGGCTACAGCCTTATATTTACACTTATTAGGCTACAGCCTTATATTTATGTTTATTAGGCTACAGCCTTATATTTGCATTTATAAGGTTATAGCCTTATATTTACGTTTATTAGGCTATAACCTTATATATGAAAGAAGAAATTCGAGCTGTAATAACATGTGATTTAGTAAACTCCACGAAATATAGTGCAGAAGAAAGAATCTCAATAAACAAAAGAATCGAGGAATTTGTTGACAAATGGCATCAAGAAAACATTACAGAGTATTTAATATACAGAGGAGATAGTCTACAAGGCATGTTGAGAAACCCTTCACAAGCATTACGTCAAGCAATATCCCTAAAGTCGTATGTAAAATCAATCAGGCTAAATAATAGTAAACGTTCAACCAATGCAGATATTAGAATTTCAATAGGAATCGGTACTATCGATTATACAGGCAAATCTTTACTAGACAGTGATGGAGAAGCATTTCATAATTCAGGAAGGACATTAGATTTATTAAAACAAAGAGGAAAAACAATAGCGCTGACCACTTCAGATCAAACGCTAAATGAAAAATGGAATATAATTTTAACTTTATTAGATGAAGTAATTGCACAATGGACAATTACTTCAGCAGAAATTGTATGGGGACTAATAGATGGATGGGATGACAAGAAAATCCAAAAAAAACTAAAGATTAGCCAATCAGCGGTAAGCCAAAGAAAAAAAACTGCAAGTTGGGATGCAATTGAAAAAACGATAAACTATTACGAAAACAATTTCAGAACCAATTAGAATGGATATTTTACTCAAACTAATAATTGCTCACATAATTACAGATTTTTTCATTCAACCAGATAAATGGGTAAATGATAAAAAAGAGAAGAAGGTAAAATCTAAATATCTATATCTACATATTATAATTACTGGAATCATTGCATGGATTGCTTTATGGGATTTAAATCTCTGGTATATCGCACTTATTATAGCAATATCCCATTATTTGATAGATCTATTTAAACTCATATGGTGTAATGATAGCTTATTAAGCTTTGTATTAGATCAAATATCTCATATATCTGTATTAATACTTTGTAGTTTCTACATCACAAAAGATTATCATTTATTACAATCATTCATAGAAAACATTAATGATGTTGACACACTTTTAATCATTACAGGCTATATGCTTGCAAGTCATCCAATAGGATACATGATAGGAAAAGCTACAAAAAAATGGCAACTTGAATTAACTACAAATAACAAAGAAAGAGATAGCCTGAAGAATGCAGGTATGTGGATTGGAATTTTAGAAAGGACTTTAGTTCTAACGTTTGTCTTGTTTGGTCAATTTCAGGCAATAGGGTTTTTAATCGCTGCAAAATCAATTCTAAGATTTAGCGATAAGAATGGAAACAACCCATCAAAACAAACAGAATATGTCCTAATTGGTACGTTAATAAGTTTTACGATCGCATTATTTATAGGAATTCTTATTAAAAACTTAATAAGTTACTTTTAGATTTTGAACCAAGCTATATTCCAAAAACAAAACAATCATCATTCCAAAACTTTGCTATATTTAAGCAATGCAAGAAATTTTAGATCCTTCCCAGAATAAGAAATGGTATGAACGTGTTCCTCATGCCATCACCATATTATTTGGTATTATAATTTTTGTCACCGCACTTACCTATATTATTCCAGCTGGATCGTTTGAGAGGATATTGGTGGATGGGAGACAAAGAGTAGTGCCTGGTTCTTATAGTATAATAAACTCTACTCCCGTTGGTCTTCTTGATATGTTTAGGGCTATTCCATTGGGATTTAAAGCAGCGGTAGAAATAATTTTCATCGTCCTTGCTGGTGGTATAATGTTTGGGATCATGGAAAAATCAAAGGCTGTTGAGAATGGCATCGGCTCCCTAGTTCATAGCATGGGGATTAATAAAAGATTTACGATTGTAGTTATAATGACTTTTGCCTACGGACTCCTCGGAGTTGCTGTGGGTTATGAAAACAATATTGCTATGGTTCCTATTGCAGCTGTCCTAAGTTTAGCATTAGGAGGCGATCTGATATTGGCAGCTGGAATTTCGGTTGGAGCAATGACTATTGGTTTTGGGCTATCTCCAATCAATCCATATACTGTAGGCACTGGACATAAAATAGCTGAATTGCCCATGTTTTCAGGTGCTCTTTTGAGAAGTGCCTTATGTTTTATAGGTCTTTCCTTGATGGCATATTATAATGTCAGATACTTTAAAAAGATCCTGAAAGATCAAAACAAGAGCCTAGGTATTGGTCTTGATATCACTGGAATGAAATTATCAAAACCACTTTCCGAATACAAGATGTCTCTCCAAAACATTTTAGTAATTCTTACATTTTTTATTGGCTTATTAATAATCTTATACGGAGTCTTTGAACACAATTGGTACATCAACGAACTTTCGGCTATATTTTTAATGATAGCGCTTGTCTGCGGAATCATTGCTAAAATGAGCCCAAATGAATTTAGTGAAACTGTATTAAAATCAGTAGCACAAGCTGCTCCAGGAGCATTCATGGTTGGATTTGCTACCACCATTAAGGTACTCATGGAGATGGGAAATATTGGAGATACCATATCTCACAATCTATCAGAACTGCTTCAAGGCTTGCCTTTATACGCCTCTGCAATATCAATGTCAATATCTCAATGCGTTATCAATTTATTCATCCCCTCTGGCAGTGGACAAGCATTGGCTACTCTTCCCGTAATGTTGCCGCTCGGAGAAGTGCTTGGATTGACAAGTCAAACGACAATTTTAGCATTTCAAATTGGAGATGGAGTTACTAATTTAGTTAATCCTACCTTAGGAGGTCTGATAGCAATGTTGAGTATGTGTAGGGTCCCACTTGACCGATGGATTCGATTTATTCTGCCAGTGGTAGGAATGGTTTTGATAATTTCATGGATGTTTTTGTTGCTTGCTGTTTCGATCGGATATTAGGGGAATTTAGAATGTTGAATGTTGAATTTAGAATTTAGAATGACTAGATGTTGAGGGATTACACGAAGATACGCAGAGGATTCGCGGAGAATCACGGAGTTCAATATTTATCTATCTCCCCTATTGTCAAAATAACTCGTAATTTGCGATTCGTAATTCGTACTTCAAAAATTCGCAATTCCCTATCATGACAGCACAAGAAATACTTTCCAAACTAGTTTCGTTTCCTGTTCTTGGAGGACAAAGTAATCTATCCATTATGAATTGGATCAAAGAATATATAGAAAGTTTTGGCATCCAAACTCACTTAGTTCCAAATGAAGAAGGCACAAAAGCATCTCTTCATTGTCGAATAGGGCCAGCAATTGATGGCGGTGTAATACTTTCTGGGCATATGGATGTAGTCCCAGTCGAAGGACAGGATTGGCAAACTGATCCGTTTGTACTTACGGATAAAGGGGATGGAAAATTATATGCGAGAGGATCTTGTGATATGAAAGGATTTTTAGCTTGCTGCCTTACTGTCCTACCCGAAATGGTAAAGGCAAATCTCAATACACCGATCTATTTTGCATTTTCATATGATGAGGAAATTGGTTGTCTTTCAGCTCCTGATTTGATTGTTCATATTAATAATACCTATTCAGAAAAGATAAAATATGCCATAATCGGAGAACCTTCAATGATGCAACCTATTGTGGGACAAAAAGGGATTTGTGTGATTGAAACAATTGTAAATGGATCTGCTGGTCATAGTAGTCGGATAAGGCAAGAAGTGAGTGCACTTCACGAATCTGCAAGACTCATATTATGGTTGGAATCTAAGATGAATGCCTTGGTGGAAGCGGGTCGAATAGATGAACGTTTCATTCCACCTCATACTTCCTTGCATGTCGGTCAGATAAATGCTGGGATTGCTCCAAATGTGATTGCCGACAAAGCATTATTCAAATGGGATGTAAGGGTAATTCCACAAGATGACACATTAATTATAATAGAAGAATTTGAATCTTATTGTAGAGAACGGGAAAGCATATTGAGGAAGACTTTTCCTAGTTTTGAAATCAAAAATGAGCAACATCATCCACCTGTTCCTCCATTGGATACGGCAGAGACAGATAGTGTTGTCGAGTTTATAAAATCTATAACTCCAATACAGGAAATAGGAACTGTTGCATATGCAGCGGAAGCTGGTCAATTTGCAAATGGTGGATTTCAAAGTGTCATTTGTGGTCCTGGATCTATTGCTCAAGCGCACCGGGCGAATGAATTCATAGAGATAAACCAATTGGAAATGGGAGTAACAATGATTCAGAAATTGGTCACTAAATTGGCTTAGGATGTTTTTTTTCTTAACGGCAAGGAACACTAAGAATGCGCAAAGAAAGCAAAGCAATTTTAATGTGAAATAACCTTGTGGATAAATCTATATCCCTCACTTTCTAATTATTATTCATTTTTAATTATTAACTCCCCTCTTCCTTATTCTTAAGCACTACCCGTTTCACCCCAGTAAGTACATCTGCACCTTCAGCTCCTTTATCCGTATAGCTTGCTGTGATTACCATCACCTTATCAGATTCATTTTCATCAGGCAATATTTGCCCATTTATTGGTAGAGACTTTTCCAGTTCGTTCCCTGACAGTGATATGATATATTTTATAATTTTCCTCAGGTCATTTTTACTGATATCTGCATTTGCCGGCATAACATTTTCTCCCCACACTCCACTTCCCCCTTCGATAACTTTTTCTGACAAGTATGACATTATTCTTCTTTCACCTGCGTACTTCTCTGCGACCTTTTTATATGAAGGACCAATAGATTCCCCATTTACTTTATGACAAGACTTGCAAATTGTTGTTTTCAAAAGTGCTTCACCTTGGGCAATATCTGAAACTTTCTGATGGCCTGACGAAAGAGAAGCTTCATCAAAACCATCCATATAGTCAACAGAAACAAAAATTTTAGATTCGTCTATTCCAGTTATTTCATCTTCAGGATCGGCAACAGTTACAGCATACTTAACCGGGTTACCTGCCGTATAGAAAGAAGAAGTCTCTCCTTCGATTTCTACATTCAACTCAGGTCTTGAATTGCCACAAGTGATTGATAATATTTCACTTGTAGCTAATAAATTATTAGCATCCTGAACTTCTACGATAGCTTTAAATGTTCCGACTTCGTTATATGTATAAGATACCTTTGGTTCAGTAGTGGTTAGAAATTCTTCATTGCCAAATTTCCATTTGTATGATAAAGCATCATTTTCTGGGTCTTTCACATCTACAGAAAACTCAACTTTTAAAGGAGCTTTCCCTGATGTATTATCAGCGAAGATATCTTTGATTTTTGGAGGTCGATTGCCTGCATTATAATTTAATACACTCAAAGCGGCATCGTCATTCTTGCTGAACCAACCAGAACCATATTCTAGCAAATATAATTGTCCATTTGGTCCTAACTCCATATCTATCAAATTATTCAATTTTACATCTGAGGCAAATGGCTCTAGATTACTAAAACTTCCATCTTCTTTTAAAGTAACTGCCTTCATCCATCCTCTGATCCAATCGTAGATTATCACTTTTCCATCATAGGCATCAGGTAATTTATTCTTTCCCGTGTATAAGTCTGTATAAAAAGTTGGGCCAGCCATAGCGTTTCTAGCTCCACTTTTTAGTCCTGAAAAAACAGATGACTTGTCATAATGATAAGAGACATAGGCTGGCTGTGCAGGAGGTAATTCAATCATTCCTGTATTATTTTTCGAATTATTCATAGGACTATTAGCATCAAAAGCATCTCCGAAAGAACCATCAGCATAATTGTACAATCTATAAGGTTTATTATCAGCAATAAATAATGGCCAGCCAAAATTGCCCGGACCTCTGGCTTGATTCATCTCATCATATCCTCTTGGACCTCTAGTATCCATATTATCTTCATTGGAATCTGGTCCAATATCACCCCAATACAAATATCCATTTTTAGGATCTACTGAAATTCGATATGGATTCCTATGGCCCATGGTGTATATTTCTGGTCTTGTCTTTGGAGTTCCAGGAGTAAATAAATTTCCTTCTGGGATATCATAAGTACCATCCTCATTCACTTTGATTCTAAGAATCTTACCTCTCAGATCATTTGTATTAGCTGATGATCTTCGCGCATCATACTGCTCTTTCCCAGGAAGATCATTTAATGGAGCATATCCGTCATTTACAAAATCAGCTTCTTCTTCGTCAAATGGAGTCGAGTTATCACCTGTTGACAAATACAACAAACCTCCAGGGCCAAATGCTATTGAACCTCCCGTATGACAACAAATTTCTCGTTGACTTTTTACATCAAGAATAACTTGTTCTGTATCCATTTGGAGTACATCATCAATAAATTTGAACCTAGATAATCTGTTCACCCATTCATTTCCTTTTGGACTATAAAATGTATAAATCCAATTATTATTTTCGAAATCTGGATCTTTTTGCAAACCCATAAAACCTTCCTCAGCGTTCACATTATCAATTCCTGTTTCATGATACACATCAAAAAAACCAACCTCTTTAATTTCTTTTGTTTCTGATTTATATAATAATAACTCCCCTCTTCTATTGGCAACAAGCACATCACTATTTGGAAGAATTGTCATCTCTGTTGGCTCGTCAAAAGTTCCCATCGACAAAACATTTTTTGTAAATCGATCTAGACTTGGTGGTATTTGTGAAGTAGCTTTGGAATAATCCAATCTCTTATTTTCTCCTGTTGCATATTGGATGCCTCCTAGCAAATGTTTCATGAAGTATTCTTCGCTATAGCTTACATCTGTGTGACCAAGAGCGGTATAGAATGCTCTTCCTCCATCAAATTCATGATACCATGCCATAGGATGATGGTCTCCATTTGTACCTCCTTCATATGTACTTTCATCAATAGTCAAAATGACATTCACATCGGGATTTACAATTTTCAGATTATAGAGTTCGTCAGTTCGAATCCATTCTTTTGGTAGGAAACTAGTGGCTATAAAATTTGAGTCCTCAACAATAAATTTTGCCTCCTGTATTTTCGGATGGCTAGTGAAATAGGCCCCTGCCAAATCACCATACCAACTCCAACCATATTCTGTATCGGAAGCGGCATGAACCCCAATAAATCCTCCTCCAGCTTGTATATATCTTTCAAATGCAATCTCTTGCCTATAATCTAAAACATCTCCTGTGGTATTGAAAAATAATACCGCAGCATACTCTGAAAGATCATCTTCATTAAAAAAAGTTGGGTTCGTCGTGGTATCTACCTCAATATTATTTGAAATACAAAGGCTTCTAATTGCTACATTTCCTTTGGCGATACATTCATGATGATATCCTGCTGTCTTTGAGAAGATAAGGATTTTTGGATTGCCTTCTCTATGGTCATTTTCACAACTTCCAAAAAGTATTCCACAAGCAAGCACAAAGCTAATTAGCAATTTCAAATTCATTCTTTATATTTTAACATCAGAGTCTCAAATATAGAAAATGGAATCGAATATGGTAATATTGTTTCAATTGATTATTCTCAATATAAAAATTATGCCTTTAGGTTGAAGGTTGAAAAAGGAAAAGGGTAGCAAATATTCTCTGCTACCCTTTTCATAAAACCAGTATAAAGTTGAAATCAGTATATCAATATCTTTCGTATTAATCCTTTAGGGGTGTTAGCGTTGTTTTCAACTATTCTGACGAAATATAATCCAGCTGGTAGATTGTCTATTGTTTTATTCCATCCGATACTTATACCATTCTCAGCTAAAATCAATGATCCTTGTGCATTGACCAATTGCAAGTTGACTGATACTGGGATTTCACCTTCAAGGGATATTGTTTTTTGATACATGTTCCATTTCAAATCAATTCCTTCTAAAGTTTCGATTACATTCGTTACACATTCTATGTCAGACAAATCAATAATTAAAGTCTCTTCATCATCAGAGCAGGTATTGATCAATTTGATTTCAATCACATCATCTTGTCCGCAATCAAATGGGCCTATCATAAATGTAGATTCGTTATCCTCTAATGTGGTATATAATACTCCGTCAACATATACATCGATCTTACATCCTTTTAATGTCGTATTACTAATATTAAAACTGATGTTAAATAAATCGCCGTTGATTATTGTCTCAGATTGGAATCCATTTATTTGATTGAAATCTTCACAACAAATTGTACCTATTTCAACAAAATTAGAGCATTCTTCATTTTCATCATCAATAATCACAAATTCGTACTCTAATTCACAATCCGCAGAAAGCCCAGTAAGCACAACCGGTAAATCAGCATACTCGAAAGTCCCATATGTTACTCCATTTCCTACAATTGAGAAAGAGCTACTGACATTGTCATATTCGAAATTAATCTCCACATCATACAAATCATCTTCACACAAAATCACTTCCGCACTGACATCCTCTATCCAGCATTCTTCAGAATTAAAACATGGATTGCCAAAACTTCCCACGATATCACAATCAGGATTATCATTTTCATTCGCGAAAAATGTAAATTGAGAATCTGTGGTATTTTCGATTTCTATGGTAATAGGCAAGTTTGCAAACATTTCGAAGCCACTACCAACTCCTGGAATCTCCCATTCAAAAAATTCATTTGTAGTTCCTGTGTACTCGAAATCAACTTCTAGCAAGAAGAAATTACCATCACATTCTGAGGCATCAAAATTAAGGTCAAATAAGTCACATTCTTCTCCTTCAAAACATGGGTTCATGATTTCCAAAGTGTAACAACATTCTTCGTTGTCATTGTCACAAACTTTAATCGTGATATTTTCTGTCCCGGGATTTTCAATATCAAAGTCATACCAGTTGGACTCATTAAATTCAACAAACAGATAAAATTCATTATTTATGAAAATATCAAAGCCTTCTTCGCTAATATTCTCTCCTAATATAAACCATTCTGCAACTATAAAACCTTCTTCACAAATAGGATTAGCTGCAGATTCAACTGAAACTATTTCACATGCATCTTCATCGCAGCATACTGTCCCAATAAGTATATCTGAGGCACATGCTTCATCACTACTATCATAAACCGCAAATTCGAATGTCATATCACAATTCGACTCTAGTCCATCTATCGTAACTGGTAAATCAGCATAGGAAAATGTACCATAGTTATTGCCATTGCCATGTACAGAGAACTCATCGCTTGTATTTTCATATTCAAAATTGATCACTACAAAAAAGAAATTGCCATCGCACTCTGATACTTCTACATCCAACTCTCCTATGAAGCATTCATCTCCATTGCAACAAACTGATCCTATATCTATATCGGAAGCGCAATCATTATTATTCACATCATGCACCACAAATTCATATT